>JAEAME010000387.1_pt1 | contig 46588 bp, 61 predicted proteins | sample 8958731 | NCBI WGS metagenome assembly JAEAME01 (sample SAMN16933194, study PRJNA681113) | bioreactor sludge metagenome | isolation source: anerobic bioreactor sludge (Control) | place: India:Bengaluru | collected 2018-10-24
CTCATAACCCAAAGGTCATAGGTTCGAATCCTGTCCCCGCTACCAAATTCCCAAGATGGCCGCCTGGCGCGGGTTTCAGCCCGCAAAAGACTGTCTCTTGAGACAAATTGAGACAAAAAAGCTGTTTTAAAAAACATGGTTCTGGCGCCGGGGGGCATCAAAAACCATGGAAAAATATAAAGCAGCACTTATTTTCGACGCCGATGGAGATCTGTCGCGCCGGTGGTTCGTTTTCTATTACTTCCGCGATCCCTATACAGGGAAATTCGTTCGTTTTCGATCGTGGATTTCAAATCAACTTCACTCGCGTACTCAGCGCTATGATGCCGCGCGCGAACTTCGCAAGTCAATCAATATCCGTTTGGCTCAGGGGTGGAATCCATTTGTTTCAAAATCCCGAGGATTATGGACTGTCACCCAAGCCCTGGATTATTACATTGACAGCCGCAAATCCTTCCTGCGCAAACGCACTAATACCTCCTACAAATCTTATATTAATGCTCTAAAGACATGGCTTAAAAAAATAGGTTATGACGGATTAAGCGTAGAATCATTCTCATATTACCACGCTAAGGAATATATGGACCAGGTGGCTCAGCGAGGATATGCAATAAGAACCTGGAACAACACCCTGCAGGCAGTAAGAACCTGTTTTAACTTTTTAATTAAAGAAGAGTTTCTTGTGGTCAATCCGTTTTTTAAGATCCACAAACAACCAGCCCCTGAAACCGAGATCATCGCATTCTCAAGCGAGGAGTTGAATATAATACGTCGTAAGCTGAAAAAGCATAACCATAATCTTTATGTGATAGCTCTTCTTATATTTAACTGTTTTTTGCGGCCACAGGAGATCGTACGTTTAAGGGTAAGACAAATGAAAAAGTTGGATTATTACCTGGCCATCCCCGGAGAGGTCTCCAAGAATAAAAAAAGCGGTACAGTATCGGTTCCAGAGCAACTCAGGAATGAAATACGAAAGATGGATCTTGATTTTCCCGACGATTGGTTCGTCTTTGGGAAGAACCTGGAGAGAAACTCACGAGAAATGGCTCCAACGCGAATCGCGGAAAGCTGGAAAGAGTTTAAAGAAAAATACGGGATCTCACGAAACATCTATGCCCTGAAACACACAGGCAACGGGCTACTGCTTGAAAACGGTGAAAACACACGAAACATACAACTGCAGAACCGGCACTCCTCGCTTGATGAAACACAGAAATATCTTGACCGGTTCTCCCGCATGCCTGATCAGAGTTTCTCGAAAAAACTCCCAAGGCTATGATTTTCTAAGTATCTTTATTTATAGCGGGTGTAGCTTGAGGTTGATTATTAATTACCGGAGTTTCTTTATCAAGTGATTTTTCTTCTCTATTTTTACGATACCCTCCATAAGTCAATGCAAATAAAATTAATGATCCCACGCCCTCCCATGGGACGCCAGGTATAGACTTGACATTTTCACGAAACTCTGCTGGAGATAAGACCGGCCGCTCGGAAATCTGTTGAATGACTGAATCCGTCCTGATGGGAACCACCTTTATATCTTTAATGGTCTGCGTAAGCATCTCCCTTTGCTTTTTTATTTCAAGCCGCTGATCAATGGTACAGTAAACAACCACACCAAGAGTGACGGCTATTATCACCCCCATTATCAACCTCCCTGAGGAACTTGATATCATTCCATTTGGAAGTAATTCCTGGAAAAACCCGATTTTGTTTTTCATAATAATTCAAGTTAAATTATTAATAGGTCAGGCGAGTGCCCAACCAATGTTCTCTTGAATTTGAATTATAATTATTATACCAGGCAAACATGCCACATTGTGTACCATCATTACTAGCTCCTCCACTGATTGCGATTGCCCATTCCTCAACAGGTGGATGGTAATAGTCCCTAATTAACCAATTACTGCTATTTTCAGACGGGAAAATAACTTCTGAACAATTACCCAAGCGTCGCTGCCACCCCTGAACTCCACTAACGTCATAACCGATATCCCTATAACCAACACTTGTATCATCAGCCCAGGCGACTGAGTTGTTAGTCACATATGGTCGAAACCAATTAAAATTAATACCATCAACAAAAGTTGCTATATATCCGTAAAAACTTTCAATTCCACGAAATTTTGAGTATTTTGATTTCTCAGTTTCAATGTCTGAACTTCCGGCATTATCTCCTGATGCATTCCCTATTGAATTACCATTTCCTGATAATATATAAGGATTATAATGGCTATATGACCACCAGGCGGCATATGAAATAGCAGTTATTCCAGGTCCTACTGATGGTATTTCCTGAGCATCAGGTTTTGCAAACTCGACCAAAAATAAAATCTGTATGGCATTAAGTAAATAATAATCAAGTTGTCGCCAACCGACCCCGCGATTTTTTGCAAGTGTTCGCCCCTGGGAGCGATTAAAACGAGTGATGGGTATTTTCCCTGACACAGACGAAAGCTTATCGCCGGTGGTTGCGGTGTAATCACGCTCATTGCAAATTATACCTGTAAATGCAGTTTCGTCGGATGGTGGTACCGTAACATGAATATGCGTATCTCCTGGTGTTTTTACAACAAAAGTGGTATTATTATATTCAGTCCAAGATACAGATATGCGGTCTCCGACTTCCAGAACGGTGAATCCATGTGTCGGTATCCCTTCCCCACCAATTGTTATTGAGCTATCGGCTGCAGAAAACAATAAGGTGTCAGAATATATGTAAAGACTATTTGCATATCGCGAAGCTGAAACATCGTACAAACACGCTTTATAGGCGCTTATATACCTATAATTAACGTATTCATTATCCTTATAAAAAGCCGGATGAATGGAAAAACCCGGCTTATGAGTATTAGAAATTAACCATTGATGGGTTGTATCGCCATCTGCAATGAGGTATGTATATTTAACATAAAACTTAGGAATTTGAACCATGACCATTCCATCTGCACCAGTCAAATTACTTTGTGTTCCATCGGCCTTTTTATTCCAATCAGCAGGGTCAAGATAGTAATTAACTGCTCCATCGTCTAATAAAAGACAACCTCGCATTTGAGCATGAACGGGGAGTTTGACATTACCTGGAGAAGCCCCCAGGGACTCACCGGTTAAATCCCCGGTTCTTACAATCACATTATGAGTTTGATTCCAGTCCACCCCCCCAATCCATCCAGAAGTTGAAGAATAGTTTATCATCATCTGTCCGAAAACCATCGATGGTAGAAGGAAAAGAAATAATAATATTTTTTTCATATCCGATGTCCTATTATTATAACAGTAAAATTTTTTGGAATGGTCGTAATCTGTGAAAATGTGATCCAGACCATGTTTCCCTTCGCTATAGTCCCATTATCGAATGTTGCTATTTTCGTGGCCACGGTGTGTGAAGTGACGGCACTCGGAGAGCTGATTATTGCTGTTCCTACAGTCTCGATATCGGTGCCATAGAAAAGTTTAGGTGTTAAATTAACCGTTTCATTTCCGGTCGTGGTGGCTATATAGATGACCGTATCGATGACCACCCCACTGGAATAACCCATAGTAAATTTTCCAACAGTTGAAATCAAAAGAGTGTCAACACCGCCACCAAAAGCTTGAAATAATTCTGTTTTTTGAACAAAATTTTCAGTTATTGCGATGCAGTAAGAAGAATCAATTGCTTTCTGCATGGTCATAGTTGAATCAACGTCCCGGGTTAACTGGTACCAGGTATAAGTACTCTTAACATATATCTGTGTTGAATCATCTAAAGCCCTTCCAAGAGGGGTTGTAAGAGACGAAACCCTCCAATAGGATCCGGTGCTCTGACCAATTCCCGTTATTGTTATTAGCAAAAGGAATAATAAGATAGTTGACCTTTTCATATAAATTTTTGTTAAAGATTAACGAATTGTACTTCTTTCCATATCGCCGCACCAACGGCAGCGTTTATACATGTGTATTGCGTTCCGTCGGTACAGATCCATGAGCAGCCGGCGAAATAACCCTGAGTAGAATCATTATTCACTCCTGGTTTTGATGCGGAATTCGTTACCAACCTTGCGAGATCCGGAAGATCCTCAATTACATGCCCATGCTTTACAAAGGCTTGGAGCAATGAATCAAAATGCTTTTTCATGTTTTATTTTAAAAATGAATACGTTAGCAATTCACAATCATCAAAAATATTATCGAATTCCAGGTTCCCGTCTGCCCATTTTATCAGGGTTTTCGATTTACCATCGAGGATAATTGTTTCAATTTTTTTAATTCGCCACTTAGCCTGAGTGGTTGAGTTAGTCCCGGGCCCTGGATAACCCATATAAATAACATCATCCGATGCTTCTAAAATGGCCCCGACGCCTCGAGTAAAATCTTCAGCTACGATCATACGCTTTTTAACTTAAGATCACGGTGAGCAATCATACGGACGATCTGTTCTGGCTATTTCAATCCAACCAGACCCTATTACAAACATCAGGGTTATATTGTCGCCACACCCCATTATAAAATCGTTTGTATCTTTTAAAATAAAGAGATTATGATTCAGAAATATTCTTCCTTCCTGAAGGGAAAGTACTGTTATTATTTGCCCTTGTGCCCCGTCAGAAATTGGAGGCGTGTATTGCTGATCCCACACAAACCAGCAGTTAGCATGATCATCATAGATAATGACCCTTGTTAAAGAGTCAATGCCAATGCCCGACATATCGATATTAGCAGAATCAACAATCAATGGAGTATAGACAATACCCTTATCAAATGTTTGATCGTCCTTAAAAGTATTTTTTGTAATTAAAACATTCGCGGAATCGGAAATTGAATTTCCATAGGTTAGAAACACCGAATTGATAGAGTCGGGAATTATCTTTACCCATTCCAGATAATTCAACACAACCTTATCTTCTGTATTGAAATGCAATCCCTCAATGGAGAGCAATGTTAATTGAGATCCTGTTCCATTATTAACGACCGTGAATTCCCCACAGAGGTTTTTTATACTATCAATAAAAACAGTATCTTTCACTGATTCCGTTTCCCATCTGTAAGAATCATGACAATTATCGGTGGATATTGCAATTGTATCATTTAAGACCCCAATGCTTTCAACTTTTATTGCGAGTGTTTTAAGCGAAAGGGAAAAAAAGACAGGCCTTAGCTTGCCTACATAGGGGGATGATGGTATATAAGATGGTAGAGAGGGAATACGAATATATTTTGTACTCGGGTTCGGCATTATCTGATTTGTGCCATACAGCTGCCAATAAGACGTGTCAAAGACATACGGTCGTGCGAATAATTCATCAAAATTGTCATTGATCTTTTCAAACGCAGTACGAAGGGGATCCCCGGTCCCATCGTTCGGGCTTGTACCGATATTTATATGCTGCTGTTGAGCCATTACTGATGCGAAAATCATCAGAAAACCGAAGAATAAAATAATCTTTTTCATACTAGTAAATTGTTTGATCTGCTTTGATAACTGTATTATCTGCCGTAACGAGGGTGTTGTCTGCAGTTAAACGCGTACCCCCAGGAACATTTACCGTCACACTATGACCATAGAATTTTTCCTGATAAGCCCGGTCATATTCAAGTGAAAGACTGTAAAGGGTTTCCTTATCTTTAAAAAACGGATTAAATTTTGCATTAGAAATAATTACAGGATAAAGTTTATTGTCAATTATTTCATAAACCTCAGTGGAGGATTCGAGATCCCGCAAGTAATCCTTTGTTTCTTTGGAGATAAAACCTGAGTTAACGGTCATTCTTTGCCATTCCGTGACCTCAAAAAGCTTTTCAGGAGCATTTTTATGGGTCGGCGCGTCAGTTGTTTCTATTGTTGCTCGGATCCGTTCATATTCTAATGAATATTCCGCTTTCCCAACAAACCGGACCACATCATAGGCCGATAAAGAATTTTTAAATAAAAAAGTACGTTCAAATTCCCGATATAGCTTATCAAGAACAAACCTTCTGATTTCACTAATAGATTCACCCTGTTGATTTATAAGCCATACTTCCCAATAATCAATTGTTTTTGTGGGTTGTTTTTCACCAAGTCCAAGATGGTCGTGCCCAACCATACATTCAAGTACAGTCTCATCTTCTAAAGTAACAACTGTGGTTGCAGAAAATGAATAATTCGTTCCATCAGTATATGTGATCTTAACGGAAAGAAGATAAGTGAAGGGCGGGTTTTCGCCGAAAAGAAGGAAGAAGAGTTTCTCGGGGGTGGAGGCACTGCATAATTTTCCATCCGGAGCCCATGTGAGAAATCTTTTCAGGTTAGCTTCAATAGAAAAATAGTCAGTTGATTGAAGAAGATAGTCTTGTTGAAGTTCCCGGCTAACACCACCAGCAATCGCCAGGCGTTCAGGTTCAAAGTGAGTCTTACAAACACTTCCTGAATATTTTTCTGCAAAAGAAGCCCTGTATTTCAGAATATAATCGCCTCTGCAAATAATTATATCATCATCATTTGGAGGCCATGCGAAAAATGTTTTTTCACGCTCTCCGACAAGCGGATCCCTAAGAATTTCATGCCTGATATATTCCGACAAATCAAAAATGACATTTCCGATTTCATCGACCGGTTGGATATCTTCGCCAAGCTTATCAAAAAATTCATTCCAAACGCTTGCAACTATTGAAAAATTCTCCCTGGAAACAGCATCAACCCCGGATACATTATTTTCAACAAGCAGACCATTAACCAGATTTGATCCCCCAACACCGTTTACAAATACAACCGACCAATCAGTTCCTTTAACCATGGCCGTGAATGTAATTGAACGGGAGCTACCCTGACTCGAATTTAAAGAGATGATATAATTGGAAACCAGGTCAAAATTCAGAATGAAATGAGAATATAAATTTTCAGCCCAGTCCGAAAAAGTGTCTCCGGCTTCACCTACCGGCAATTGTAAACCGCTATCATCCGGAGTCGTTGCAAGAACAAATGCCAGGGTTTTATTGTTAAATGATAAAGAAAACGTATGTCCGGCCGTCAAATCGACGCTATGTATTACCAAATCAAAAGAGGCTGCGACTCCCTGTGTGGAAAATTGATTATCCGAGCTGATAGAAAAGCGCAGCGGATTTCCAACCAGCGAAATATAGTTAGGATGAGAATTAACGGTGATCATGGCTCAAAAATAACCGCAAGCGAGTGGCGGATAAAGGACAGAATTAAGGACAGGTAAAACACTTAAGAGTTGCTGGTTTTATCCGGTTCTTACAAAGCGTCACACTCACTTCACTAATCAAATAGTTTATTCCGTTGATATGATACCGTTGTGAAAAGTCGATTTCTTTAATGACCGCAAAGTCAATAGCTGCTTCGATTTTAACGCTCTTTCTTTGTGTTGTTAGCCATTCAGCCCAGCGGCCCCAGAAAGTATTAAATACGCCGGTTGATCCCGGGTAACGAAGTGAGAAACTATTAGAATGGGCAGATCCATGTAGATTTGCTGGATTTCCAGAAATGTCAAGATTATTAACCCAGAAAAGTCGCGGGGTGATATCCTTCTTATCGGTTCCAAGATTGCCACAACTTACCTCTCCATTGATATCGTCCAGCGTCGAGAATTCCGTGTTAATGCTATCGCTTTTTTCCCCCAGTTTAAAATAAAACCGATCTGTCAATACAGGACCCATCGTCAGGACTACCCACTGATAGATTCCGCCGACCTCTTTCCATTGATACCATGTATTTGTTTTCGTGATATAATACACATCGTTTAATTCCCGGAATGGAGAATAAGGCACATCGGTTAAATTTTCATAAGGATACTTTACATGATCAAGGGTCTCTTTTTCATTATCGAGTCTGGCCGACATTACCTTATCGCCGGTGTCAGTTGTCATTTGAAAAAGTAATGAGTTTGTTTTTTCCGGGATCTCCTGTGAGATTGAAAGAATATTCGCGATAAAATTATTGACCCGTGATCTCATAAGGGTATCTTCCTTTCCTATGATCCGGACCTGCTTTTTTAATAGATCAACATGGAAGCAGCAGTTAAACCATTTTTCAAGCCCGGCAATGAAATCACTCATCTTTATTTCCGGCAACAGTAAGGAATTATGAGGATATCTGAGTGTAAATTCATCTTCATTCAGATTGAATGAATTGTATATTACCAACCGGGATAATTCTGTTCGGGAATTAAAGAATTCGTCCTTTAATGTATAACCCAGTTTTTCAACCGCCTGCTGCAGAATAAATCTTAAAAACGGAAAGGCGACAATAATTGTACGGTTTTGCCCATCGGTAGTCATTTTATGGATCTTTCCATCACCGAAAATTACATTATAAGCCCACAATTCAGGGTTTGTTGCCGCGGGATCGAAGAAGTCAATATTTTTAATGTACGGGAGTGAAAAATTAACTTCCGGATAAAATTTATCAAGAGACCAGTTATAATATGCCATTGCCAGATCCTCTGTTGCAAACACAAGTCTGCCAAAATCAATTCTATTCAGGAAAACGTTTTTAGTCGCATAATTAAAACTTCCTTTATTGACGTAGAAGACTCCCTCGTATGTGTCTTTATTTGCCTCTTTGATAAATAATTGTCCCTGAAAAATTATTGAGGTATTCCAACATATCATCCCGGGATAGGTTATATAATGATCTTTAGCTGATCCGATATGGTCTTTCCATCCCAGGATTGCTTTATTATTTAAAGTAGCCGGTACTTTGAAGGGAAAGGAATAATCTCCCAGATCATTAAATATCGGAGATTTTAAATTAAGGGTGATTGAAAAATCATCCTTAATATCCAGATTCTGACTGTTTACCCGAATCGATAACATAGTTATTTTGTTACGTCTGATTCAATGCTATTGATTTTATCTGTTGTTTCCCTGAGCTTCTCAAATGAGATATCTGCAACAATACCCCTGGAGAGTTCATTCCTCAACTGATCATTTATCCTATTGCCTTCTTCAATATTCTTGTTTAGAATATCAATCATTTTTGAAAGGCTTAAGGCATCTGCTGATCGTCCTCCTGGGGACAATGGAGGAACATTACCTGAAGCATATTGTGGTACCCGCGCATATTGAATAGCCTGAAGAATTTCAGGATAGTTCATTTTTATATTTTTTGTAGTCGGAGCATCGACAATAAGCTCGGGACCGTTTTCTGCAACCAGCGTGGGACCATTATAAATACCGGTCTCCGCCTTTCCGGCATAAGGAACATCCGAATAAAGCTTGCCATCATCTTCACCAATTACATTATACTTCCCCTTCTTGGCCTGAGGAACTTCCTGAGATGCGATCATACCGATCTGTACAGCTCCTAACGCCCCAACGAGAACAGCCAGCACCTCGCCAATAATAGGACCCGCAGTCAATGCGGAAGTAACCGCCAGAGCAGTATTAATGACCGCCTGTACTAAAGAAATCTCCTTTTGCCGCACCGCCTGGTCATGAACAAGCTTTCTCTTTTTCTTCTCCATCTCGGCATCCATCTTGGCGACAGAAGCATCGTACTGTTTCTGTGTTATAACCTTACCGTCCAACTGTTTTTTAAGGTTGTCCTTTTTAGCATCATTTAAAGCCTCATCCCTGGCAAGCTGAGCATCTTCATTCTGTGACATCATGTCATTGATTGCCCCCAGTTGTGAGAAAACCGTCTGAGCATAACCGATAACATTATTTGCCTTTGCCGCCCAGTACTGCGTATCTTTCTCAATTCCGCCACCGGTGATATCAGGACCCGTTACGCTTCCAATAGGGGCTCCCATCCTTTTTTCAGAAGTAAAATACTCACCTGTTGATGTTGTTTTATTGTCAAGCTTTTGATACCCCAGTGTTCCACCCTTTTCGTTGCGTTCTTTTTTTAAAGCATCTTGCTTATCCAGGTATTCCTTCCTTAATGCCAGTTCCCATTTTTCCTGTTCTTCAATCGACATCATTTTCCAGACCTTCTGTTCTTCTAGTTTCTTCTTCTCATAGTCAATTATCTCATCAATTGTTGCGATGTTAAGCGACTTCCTGATATTATATAATTGTTCAAATGCTTTTTCAAGCTTTTTTTCATCAACAGAATCCGATATTTGAAATTTTGCAATTTCTTTATTTGTTTCCTTGATCTTCTGCTGTATACGGTTGTACTCCTCACTTCCCGCCGTGGTATTTCTCAGTGCTACCTGGTAATTTCTTAACTTCTCATCAAGGGCATCAATAGTTTTAAGCATAATTTTATCGCCAAAGACCTCAGCATTCATTACCTGAGATAAATTTTTACTTTCTTCTTTGAGTTTATTTATGTTTCCTCGCAGATCATTTATTCCTTCATCAAATGGTGCCGTGGCCTCCTTCTGGTTTTCCCAGGAATAATAATCTAATTTCTCTTGTTGTTTACTTGGACCGCTTGCTATCACTTTAAGACCTTGCCATAGGGTTGGTTTTGCGGCCTGTTTACCAATAGCCTTTTGCTTTGCCTCCATCAACAAAAGTTCTGCCTCGGCAGACTTGATTGTTAAATCAAGTTTTTCTTTCAGGTCCTTTTTCTCCTGGACAGAAAGAGTGCTGAGTTTGTTGATCTGAGCTTCAATTTTAGAATAAGACTCCTGGAGTTTACTGTTTGCATTCGCCAAGAGAATTGTAGTACTTCCTTTAAGTTTATCAAGAGCAATTGCCCTGGAATTGTACTTTTCATAAGCGGCAATTGCACCAACCAGCGCTGTAATTCCTGCAATAATCAGTCCGATCGGATTAGCTTTAACAGCGGCATTCCAAAGCATTTGTGCTGTGGTAGCAAGTTTTGTGGCCACGGTACCCTTGCCCTTCCATATGGTGAGTAATTGCTCTTTTATGATCAGGTACTCCATCACGATAGCATCCTTTGCCTTAAGAAGGATGCCCTCCTTCATGGTTAGGTTATTCAGGATAGCTATTTGTAGTGATCTGGTCTTGGCGGCTATCCATATCAAGGTTACTCCCGTTATGGCGATTAGGCCAACCCTGTATTTTTCTATGATCAAAGGAAGGTCCTTGAACCAATTTACCAGAGAGATAATATTCTGAACCTGGTTATTGAAAAAAGTGTTTACACCGGGAAGAGTGATAAGGTTGTAAAAATCCTTTTTTAACTTATCAAGAGAGGCGGCAAGATTATTATTCTTGATATTGAATTCTTTCATGATACTATCGGTGCCCTGAAGGGATCCACCGGCAAGGGCTATTTTTTCAGCCAACATTTCTGTATTTCCGCCAAGTTTTGCAAATACTTCAGAGGCCCCGGCACCTTGTACCTCCAAATCCTTTATAATACCAGCCAGAAGAGTTGCGCTTTGTCCGCCGCGTTTTGATCCTTCCAAAACCTTAACAAACGCACCCATAAGATCTCTGTTTACAAGGTCTGTAAACTCTTTAACAGGCATTCCTGCAATTCTTGCAAAATCCTTGGTGTTGGTGGTCATCTTCTGCAGGATCTTCGTTACGGCGGTTCCTCCCCTTTCAGTACTGACGTTGAGTTCCTGTAATGTTGCCGACAATCCCAAAACTTCATCAGATGTTAACCCCAGGGTTAATCCGACTCCGCCAATTCGATTTGAAAAATCGACAATAACCGGGGCCGTGGCAAAACCTGCAGCGCCAAGTTCATTAACTGCGTTCCCGATTCGAAGCATGTCATCGGCAATATTACTGGTTTTCATGTCGGTGAGCACGTTACGCAATGTGCCCATCTGTTTTGCGACCTCCTGGGATCCTCCCTGAATTTCATCTCCAAGTGCCACATTAAGTTTGTCCACAGAGTCGACGAACGAAAATATCTGATCCTTGGCAATTCCAAGCTGTCCGGCCACAACTGCCATTTCGCGCAGATCCTGTCGGCTGGTACGTGTATCTATTTTTTTAAACGATGAATTTAATTGCTCAACCTCCTCGGCGGTCATACCCGTAGTTTTGCGAATATTAGCAAGCGAATCGGAAAGCTCTGCCTGGGCAGAGACCATATTTTTGATTGAAAAGATAAGACCCGTGAAGGATGCAGCCATAGCCGTAGCCATGGCGAAATACTTATTAAAACCCTGGGCCATTTTGTCAATGCTCATTCCGGTTGCACTAATCTCGCCCTTTACTTCGTTAAGACGGTTTTTTATTTTTTTAAATTCTTCAGTTTTTTTGACGAACTCCTGTGAATTGACAGGAAGCTTGCGTATCTCTGCATTTACAGCCCTGGCAGCGGCTTCAATTTCCTTGAGGGTTGCATTCGCTTTTTGGCCATTTAATATAACATCAGCCCTTGCAGTTTCCGTGTTTGTCTTTGCCATCTTATTGATTTTTAATGGAATTATCCATTACATTTTCGACAATTGTTAAAGCAGCCTTGTGGCTGTATTCATATTCCATTATTTCGGCCAGACGCTTTACTTCGGCCGCAAATGTTTTGCTATACCATTTTTTCGGTTTTCGTCGGTTACCAAGCATTTTACCTTCAAGCCTACGGCTCGTGGCGCTCTCTTTAACATCACCGATCTTCACTCCCTTGCCAACACCCATATCCACGAATTTGCCATAATAGAGAAAGGCAAACTCAATTCGTGTCACATCGCCACCTGCCTGGCTAACGACATTATGGAGAAAGCTCTGCCAGAGCTGTGACCGATCAATGATCTTTAGCTTTACGATCTTTTCGCGCCATACTTTAACAGTGATCTTCGCCCACGCATCGGCAGTCTGGGCTTGAGAAAGTTTCTCTTTGGAATTCACGGCCATGATGCAAAGAAAACAATGTCACGGCCTTAAATAAAGGACATAAAAAAACCCCGCTATCGGGATCGGGGGCTCCCATTTAGCAGGGTTAAAAGGAGGAGTCTCCTTTTAAGAGCCGAGCGAAAACAAGTCGTATTGTGAGGATTATCCTGGAATTTTACCCTTTTTATATAATGCTGCGGCCGCTTTCAAAAACCAGTAGTATTTTGTAATGAGGAGGAAATAATTATTAAGGTGTTTGCCGCCATCCGGCAGGAGCTTTATAAGATGATCATTCATACCTTCCATTACGGATAAGGCATCATCATTAAGATCGTTCCAATTTACAATATTGCTTAATTCTTGAAGAAGTTTAACGTCAAAAGGGACGTCGTTGAGAAGGATTACCTGGTCATCCCGCAAGGATACCTGGTCTGCATTTGGAAATGATTTTGAAAGTAGTGTCATGTGACCTCCTAATGGAAAAACCCCCAAGCCTTGCTTCGGTCACGAGAACCGTCCGACCCTTACGGGAACGGAAGACTTGGAGGTTTCTCCTATTTGGAAGTTGTAAACTCAATTGGACTCGTGTTAAAGCACTACAAATATACAACTCCAAATAGGAAAGTCAATAATATTTTAATAGTATTGAGATAAAGTTAGTTTTCCAAGAAGATAAGATCAGAACAAGAGACATAATTTCCTTTAATCTCTGCGTCAATCATAAATCTGGTCCTAATCATGGCTCCATAGCTATTTTGGCTATCTACCCATGAAAATACAGAATATTTGAATCCTACTTTATGAAAAACACTGTATATCCGCTCCTCTTTATCTGGAAATTTTGCAGTTGACGGACATTTTAATATCCTAGACACCTCTTTCATAACTGCATCAAATACCATTAATTTTTCCTTTTCTCGTGGATCCTTATACTCATTTAATCCAGAATTGCATGAAAATAGAATAACAATAAAAAAGAATGTAGCTTTTTTCATAATGTTTTATCTTTATTATAGTGTTATCTGGAAATTTTAATAAGTTGGTTTCTGGCTATATTTGCCTTCTGCATCGCTTCCTTTCCTTCAAACTCAAAAATAGTTTCATGGTTAAATTTTCCATCTTTCCACTCAATTGTGATAAACGCTAATTCATCTTTCTTCTTTTTTTTCCAGGCTAATGCAAAAACACCCACTGTTAAAAGTCTAGCAGCAGTTATCCTTCTCTCAATGCTTGACTGATCTTCGATTACAATATTATTGATGTTAACAACCGGAATTTTCGCTTTCAAAACCGGCATATTCAACTCTCCTGATGAATATTGATGAATTTCAAGATTACCGTCTTTTAGAAAAATAATTGTGCCTGGCAATGAATTGTCAAGATCAGGATGCCCCGCAATATATTTACCCATTACGGCTTTTGTCTCAATGGAATATCCTTTAGATTTGAGGATTTCATCATTTTTTCTTTGTTTTCTAACTCCTATTATTCCTCCGAGAATAAATAACACCAATAATGCAAATAAAATAAGCCACCCCATAATAAAAATTTAAAATTTAAAAAATCAATAACCACCTCAAAAATAAGAATTTTCGGATATATAAACCATCGACCGACCTGAAGATCGTCGATCCTGGGGAAGATAATGAGGCTGTTTTTAATAGGGATACTTACCTGTGATCACTTTTTCCTCATCCCACTTACTTGCATCATAAGCGATGTCGATGGTTGAAATTAACTTAAAAGTGAACAGGAACCCGAAATCATTATCAAACACGGGTCCCATCATTTCGTAGTTCACCGTATTAATATCAAATCCCGGGATTGCCTTCAAGGCAAGGAGTTCGCATTTTTGATGATCATGAAGCATACGGGAAATTACGTCAGTTCCCAATTGCTTCATCTCCTGAAGCATCAGCATTTCACCGAAGAAATCATCAACCGATTCGAGATGATCAATTATCAGAAAGCCTCCTGATATTTCATCTAGGGTATTATCCAGGTTGGGGGCCAACATCTTCCCCACGGGGCTGCTTAAGATCAGCGCTGGATATCGCATGGTATCCTTTAAAGCATTCAGAGGTTCATTGATATCCATGATGAAGAAGTCCCGGATATCGACATGCTGTTGGGCTAATTGCTGAAAATAATGAATGTAACTGCGAATGTCAGTCATTCGATTTTGTTTTATCAATAAAATTAAAATACTCTTTTGCTTTCTGTTCTAATCCGATAAAGACATTATACATATTACTATTCATTACCCGGTTTAGACTTTCATCATCAGCTTTCCCGTCGGCGAGGGAGATGATCAGATCGGCCATTCCGTTGGACTGCGCCCCGCCTTCTCCTTTTGTCTTATAAACATTCGGAAATCGAGGGGGAAGAGAAGCGACCACCCCTGAGAAAAAAAGAAAGATGCCAAGCTTTATCCCCTTGTCTATTCCGGCGATCCAACGTGTGCGTTTTGCCAGGGTCCTGTCCATATACCTGACTCGCTTATCAGTACTTTCAGTGAAATGCTTTCGCAAGAACCACAGGATTTTTTTCGGACGAAACAAGATGGCAACCAATTCATCAATATATTTTTGATCCTTTGTGGTATTGTACGCATCCATGCGGATCTGTGCCTTTGTGAATTCCCCGAAGCTGCAGTTCATCATCGCGTCATCCGGACCATGGTAGCATCGGATTCTAAGAAGCGACTTCGAATAGATCCTGCGAATAGGGTTTTTTGTTAATGAGACCGACTTTAAAAGGAAAGAGAGCGTTTCGCCCAGGCAATATACATTTTCGTCGCCAATAGTCTTAAAAATCCTCCATTTCACATTAAGAAAGGCGAAAAGGAGCCTTACTTTAAAATCAATAACGCTAAGCCCCTTTGAATATAAACGGGCAAGGGTGATGAGCTGTTTTCTGCTCAGTTCGTTCCAGGATGATGGTAATTGCCGGTGGATATATCCTATCTGTACCGAATTCATAGTTAAAACCTTTTTTTCAACCACTTGAAAGCAAGAAACCCAAGACCGGCAAGCAAAAGAAATCCGGTAATTGCAAGGATTACTCCCAAGGTATTGTTTCGTTTTACTTTTTTATCCAGGGTGTCGGAACTGGAGGATGATTTTTCTCTCTCTTTAAGCGCTGCGGATCCCGTCATCTTCTCCTGTTTATCCTGTTTCTGATCAGTAAACTCTTTTTTTTCCGTTTTCCGGTTGAATTTTGAATTGATCAGATCAGGCTTTTCGGTTGCCTGGGCATGGATTATTCTATTTTTCGAATCCAGGAAGATATCAAAAGAGAGATCCTGCGTATCGATCGTTAAATGACTCCCATTTTCAAGATCTGACAGTGGTTTTTCTCCCACCACCTGTGACCCGGGATCCTTAAGCGTTGTATCGGCTAATTCTGTTATGGTTGTGACGGACACAGTCCGGGTATCAGTATTTGTTTTAATATCCGAACTTTCCTGCCAGTTGATCTCACTTTGTTTATCAGATTGCTGCTGTTGCTTTTGCCTGCGGATATCCTTAGTTGTGGTACAACCGGCCAACAATACAGCCAGAGAGATCAGTAAAAAATACAGTTTTTTCATATCACGGTTTCATTTCGAAATGGTTTGCATCAAATTTCCAATCATAGCCAGCGACATTATCGGGATGAAGGGATTTCCAATAATCCGCCAGAGGCTTATATGATTCCCTGTCCGTTTTAAATACTCCTTTGATAAACAGGTTGAGGTCGATGGCGAGTCTTTTAAGATGGCGGGAATCCATTGTTTTTGAGCGACCGGAATTAAAATAAATCTGTTGAAGCTCTTCAGGCCGCGAGGCTTCGCCAAGCGTGACTTCATAACCATTGGCAAAAGCCCAGGTTATAAGCTTTGCAATGTTCAGCGCGAATAGCGATTGTTTCTGTCGTAAGGTCATCATTTTAATCTACTTTTAAAATACCTTTAACCTTTGAAATACTCTCTCCGTGCTCAACAAGGGTGTCTTTAACTTTCGAGATCTCTCCGTCATGATTTTTCAGCCGATCATTAATCGTTGTATGCTGATCATTACAGAAGACTTCCCTCTGTGACATCTTATTGATCAGGATATTCACATCTTTGCGAAGTTTATCCATGGCGTTGATGAAACGGATTGCGATGAACCCAAGGACCGGGATCCCGAGGATTTTAACGTATTCCCAAACCTCGTTCAGGACGGTATTGTTGATCATGTTTTAAGGAGTTTATGATAGTGAATAAATAATAAAACAGTTCATACCACAAGCATTGCGTTATCTATATTATTTTCAAACTCACAACGGGTCTTAGGGTCTTCTCCTGCTCCGATATACCGGTCCGATTCAAAATATGTCTCATACCTGTCATCGGCGGCATTGGTATCAAGATACTCCTGCAGCTCTTTGAGTTCAGCTTCGCCGTCGCGCTGGTTGGCCTCGATCATCATTGCAATGCGATCCTTATTAGCGGCCTGTTTTCCCTGAACATTATCAAAGGTATTTGCAGCCGTTTCAAAGACTCCCCAATCAAGAATGTCAAGTGAGATCTCCTGGAGCGCCCTGGCTATGGTTAAATGGGCAAGGGCAGGCTGGATCAGATCTATTACTGCCTGTGAATCGTCAGAAAGGCCCGAGCTTGAGCTGCTATCCATTTCTGCCTTCAGTTCGTTATAATATTCAGGGCTAAGTGTCGGGCGTATGTATTTGCGCTCGATGCTTTTGATCACCGGCTTAAGTGCCAGGTAAGTCCTTCGGCTCTCCCGGATATCGACAAATTGCTGAAATTCTGCGGCATTGCGGATAAAAAGATCGTTCTCCAGGGAAGTATAGCCGGAAAAACTGCTTCTGTTTTCTTCCAGGTATTTTAAAAAGAGATCTGCGTACCGGTGAGCCCGGGAGATCAATTTTTCTTTAAGATTTAAGACCAGGTATTGAGGGGCCGGCTTATGGGTATCGTTCTGAATTACCTGAACGCCCTGGCTGGAAATGCTGACGGCTACCTCATCGATACCAAGATACAGGGAATAAAGCGCAGAAGCTTTCCATATAAGCTCTACCAGATCCACATACCCCGGGTCAACTGTTGCGGTGGTTACTTTTCCCTTAACCTCCTCGTAAAAAGTACTTCCAAGCAATGGCTTGATAAAAGTCTCTTCCGCTTCATCCACGTATGGCTGCCATACCAATAATGTATTATTGATACTGATCGTTGAAGCGGTGCGGAGCTGGGAAATATTATTGAGGATACTCATTACTGCTGGTTTTTATCAACGTTTTGATTGATCTTGGTAGGGTGTTGGTTCTGTGTTTGCGATGTGTCGACTACCATGTAATCGAATTTGATGGTTGGATCCCATTTATTGAAGTCGCGTATGAAGTACAGAGGCTCAAGTGATACCATCCGGTCAGGTCCCATGTCGGCATTAAGCATCCAGTAAGCCTCACGTTTATCTGATCCGGATCCTGCTCCAAGCTTTCCCCCCGGCAACCCGGCCCCGATCAGGCAAGGGTCCACCCCGATTGCAAACAATATTTCTGAATTTGCAGCTTGGGAATCGGGTAGGTATGCTGAGTTTTCAAGTTTATTTTCGATCACATTGATCTTCCATCCAGTCAGATAATCGTTTTTAGTCTTACTGTAGAAGTTAAAAGTAATCATTGCCTTTCCGGAATTCTCGACATCGGCGAGGAAATCGTTCATATCGGTCAATACCTTCAGCTTTGCTGCTTCGCGTTGTTCCTTTGTGAAATCAGGTGATGGGTACCTCTTTGTGAAATAATCGTCCGGGACCTCAATATGATATTTTATTGTCATCTGGTTTTTCATGATGGCCGCCTTCAGCACGGGTACCTTATTGGCGATATCCATCCATTTGTTTACCCTCACGGAGTTCCAGATAGCCATGTGATAATATGACTTGTTAAATGACCGGTAGAATACCGGTAAAACAAACTGAGGATCCTTATAGTTTGATCCGTCGTATTTATCCGGATCAAACATTGGTATCTTTACAAGAGTTCCGGCATCCTCCGAGGGAGACATGCTCCATTGTGCACTATAAAACAGATACGGGATCCTCATCCTATCGTCCATTTTAGAAATCCGGCAATAGGCGGGATCTTTGATGTGAATACGGTTGATCTTATCACGGCCTTTATTGAGAATCACCTCGGCCCAGCCGTTTGCAAATACTTCAAGACTTCCTATCAGATCAGGCCATCTGAGGTTGATGCGGTTGAGGCGGAAAAATTCCACAATTTCGGGATCTTCAACCGGGATTCGCTTTGGTTTTCCCTGTTCGTCTTCTCCTTCTTCTCTGTACGCCTGTATTCCACGGCCAAAGTGAACCCGTTTGCGTTTATCCAGGGCGCGAAGAGCAACGGAGTTCTTTTCAAGGTCCGTAAGTACCTCCTGGGGAAACAGGTTTGTGTCTCCCCAGGGCGACCACTCGCTTGAGGAATAATCCTGAGGGGCAACCTCTTGGGTTTTGGCGGCGTCAGCCTGTGATTTGGCTGGTGTTACGATTGCTTTCGCACCAGGAAGAAGCGCATAGTTTCCTTCAATGATTATTTTATTGTTCATCAGAAGCAGACTTTTTTACCGTTAAATTCAATGATCAGGCGGATATGGACAGTACGGATAAGTCCGTTGGGCAAAAGGATGTTCCTTGTCGAATTAACCCAATGGTGAGGATCCTTGGGAATACGCGGAGCTGCTGAAACGGTTTTTCGCATATCAAAGACTACCTTACCCTTACGTTTCCCAACGCATTTGCGGCCGTCTTTAATTTCAATGATTTCACCTCCGGTACCACGTTTGCGGTCAGCTGTAACAAATTTTATCTGGAATTTAACTGGCATCCCGAATTCATCCAGTTGTTCCATCTGATCCAGCACTTCACTAAGCCTGATATATTGCCCTTTCATGACACAATAATAATTCCACGTTCCGGTGAAATAAAGGACAAAAAAGAAATGACTTGTTTTTATAAGAGGGGGAAGAATAAGAATTACTACCAAAACAAAACCCCCGGAAAAATCCGGGGGTTTTGACCTTCCACATGCCCTGGATTTCGGGCTGGTACGATTAATTGTGAAACACAATCTAAAAACAATTCACAATTTCTGAGTTTATTTCAATACCACGATGGTACGATTGAATGACAAAGATAACAATTATACTTTAAAAGTCAAGAATTATTATTGTTGTTTTCAGAACCCCCTTTACGAGCATAAAAAAAGGGAGTCCCGCATGGGCGGGACTCCCTGTGAGATCAGAACTTAATCTGTGATTCGACTTCTTTGATGCTTGAATCAAAGGCACTCTTGAGAAACTCAATGACTTTTTTGATTCCGGGGGTGAAACCTGTGGTAAAGGAATTACCATCGGAATCTTTTAACTGCATATTGCAGTTAAAATCATTGGAAGAGGTCTGGAACCTGGAGAGTTCATTCCGGGTTTGGACCAGCTTGGAACGTTTGTTCACAAGGAGCTGGAGGTTCTCCACCTGAAGGATCCTTTCTTCAAGTGTGTGATCTTTGCGAACTTCGTTTTTAGATTCACCCTTAACGACAGTCAATGGGGCTTTTGTGGTTTCAGCGACGGGGCTGGCGGGTGCAGTTTTCTGAGCTGCTGCATTTGATTTAGTCATAATGTTAGCTCCTGCCCTGGAGACTTGTTTAGGCATCTGGCTCGCCTGATGAAAAATTTATGCCCCTACAAAAACCGGAATGAAAATTCTGGAACAAACGTTCAGGTCACAATTCGATAGAATTTGAATGAACCCAACGGGCAATCGATCTGAAAGGAGATAAGCGTTTAGTGACATGATATTTTCATGAGGTTAACTTTGCATGAAATTTTGAGTATAGTGTGCGCTGGCTAATAGTTTCTTCTTTGACGACTTTCTGCTTTGCTATCCTTTTAAAGAAGAAAGTCGTCCAGGGAGAGCAATCGGCGAACATAAAAAAAGGAGTCCCGGTTTTTCCGGGACTCCTTAAAGTTTGATACTTTTAAAAAGCAGCAGCCTCTTCCGGAACGTTTTCCGTAACGGCTTCCTTCATTTCAAAAGTCTGAGATATATCGAAGACCCTTGCAACAAGGAATTTATCAAGTTCCTCTTCGGTGCTGCCATCTTCTTTCTTTGACTTATGCAGCGCTGGAATGAAGATAAAATTGCCGTGCTGGCCTTTCTTGACACAACGGCCATGCTTGAGCCATTGCCTGAATCCTGCAACGACCGTAAATTTGATCTGGGACTGAAAAGCCAGGAAAACCGTGTTCGGTTCCGACAAGCGGCGGCCTTCAGGATTAAAGACCGGCATTGAATCGTAGATGGAGACTCTTGTGTCGCCGGGAAGATTTTTGTAATAATGTAAAAAATCTGTCTGAATTGAATTCATTCTTTTGGCCCCTGCCTTGGGGACTTATAAAGGCATCAAGCTCGCCTGATTAAAATTTTGCAAGGCACAACAACCGGAATGAAAATTCTGGAACAAACGTTCAGGTCATAATTCGGCAGAATTTGAATGAACCCAAAGGGCAATGATTCTGAAAAGAGATTGTGTTTAGAGACATGATATTTTCATAAGGTTAACTTCGCAGCAATTTTGAGCAGTAAAGCAGTGCGCTGGCCAGGGGGATTCTTTTTTGCTTCTTCTTTCTTGGCCTTGATTTTCAAGAAAAAAGAAGCCAATGGGAGGTAACGAGCATAAAAAAAGAGTCCCGGTTTCTCCGGGACTCTTAATTATCTTGAGAACATTTTAAGGAATTGATTCCATTCAAAGGTCAAGAGTGTGGGATTAGATGTTTCAAGTGATTGAACATATCCAGGATAATTGACCTGGTCCTGCAGCTGGCGAAATATTTCATATAGCTTTTCCATCATAACCTCCCGTTGTCAGCAAACGAATAATAATCTTCATTTGAAAGGATCAGATGATCCAATACACGACATTCAAGACATTCACCGACTTTTTTAAGCTTTTCGGTGATGCGGATATCAGCTTCACTTGGCTGAAGATTTTCTGATGGATGATTATGAGCCAGAAATATTGAATGAGCATTGACTTTTAATGCAGCTTGAAAGATCGTCTTGGGATCAACCGTGGTTCCGGTAGTTCCGCCCTGTGAAATTTTGCAATAAGCAAGAACTTTATTCGCATTATTCAAGAGCAGAATTACAAATTCTTCAATGTAATCAATGCGATCACTCCAGATATCCTTCAGGATATTAAAAGCATCCCTTGAGGATGTTATTTTCCTCATCTCAGAAGGGCGAACTGTGTTGCGGTAAGAGATTTCAATCTCAGCAACCGACGAGTTGAACAAGTTTAACGAGTGTGTTTTCATAGGTTTAAATTTTTGTGTGCATTTTTGGCACGGTTAAAGAAATTTATTGCCTATGGCACTCACATGAAGCACAATAATTCTGGAACAAACGTTCAGGTCACGATTTAAAATAAATCTGAATGAACCCAAAGGGCGGCAGGTTCCGAGAGGAGGCCGCGTTTAGAGACATGATATTTTGGCGAGTGTAACTTTGCAGGAATTTCGAGTAATTAACCCCTGTGCGCCGGCCACTGAGCTGTTTCCTTTTGCTTCTTTTCCTTAGCAGCCGATCTTCAAAGGAAAAGAAGTCCGGTTTTTGCAAATTTCCGTCTGTAACCTGCATCTTTGCAAGAAATTAGGCATTTTTCAAGCCGAATTTTCTTGCAAAGTGCATGACCGATCCACGCCACGCCCTGTCGGTAAGTCCAATTGCAGATGGGTTCTAATGGGAGGATATGTGAAAAGGGCATGGGGGGGGGATGAGGGGGGAATCGCTCCCCTACAGGGCAGGCAGTTACAACGTCATGAAAGAATACACATATCACTTGATGGATCCTGCTCCCCTATAGAGGATTCGAACAGCCAGTAGTATAGGTTATCAACTGCATCACTAAGGTCAGTTGCTTTCCATCTTGGCTGATCAGTCTTACGTTCAGATGACTTATCCTTCTTGATTTCTGATGGAAGCGCAGGCGCATTATCCATAGACACATAAGTCTCAAGTGCATTGTTCATATTAATCTTAAAGGCAGGTACCTCTTGGAAGTCACCGGACAGGAACTTATTCCAGAAAATGAACTTATCCATGTGTGATATCTCATGCAGCTCAGCCCTGAGGTATACGCTCCACCCAGCTTTGACCAGCTGGTCTGTGACTTCCTCAAAGTATGTCTGCCTTGATGCTGCATCATTGCGACGCGTGCCATCACTGCCACCATATAAAAATACCGTCTTATCTACATGATGTTCATAGTAATCAATAAACTTTCGAACAAGAACTGTAAGCGTTTGGTTCTCTACATAGAAGTTCTTGATGATGGGAAATTCATGAACGCTCTTATGATTCTGTGCTACAATGCAGCAATTCTGTGTTGCCCCGAAATCAAATGACACGTACAAGGGCTCATCCTTCAGACAATCACTATCTCCTCTTGAGTCGATGCCTCCCTGCTTATTGACATCATAGTCAATCGTGTCATAGTAACCATAGTTGTAGGAAAAGTAATATCCATGCCCTGCCGATAGCATGGGATAGAAGCGGTTGGCATTTTTTGTCCTGCGCTTATTCTCTATCTCAAGGTCATACACGATCTGAGGCAATCCACGTCTCAGATCACGGAAGTAATCTTCTCCCAGAACCTTGATGTTCACCCTGGCCGATGCTTCAATGAAAGCATACTTCTTTGGATATTCCTTCATCAGATCCTGGTACTTGAATACCCAGTCCCCGTCGGGAGTAAGGGGTTGTGTGCCCAGGAACAGGGTGCCGTGATGGAAATTGACATTTCCAAAACGGTCCTTATTGCCACGATTGGCAGGAAGAACATCGGAATTAATAGCCGATTCCTTGAGTTTTGTAGTCTCATCAAAACCCATGCCATCATACGATCCCGACCTGGCCATCTCAGGGCGATCAAAGGAATTAAGTTCAATGACGAATCCGTTTACAAAATGAATGCAATGTGTATAGTCAAGCGGAGGTTGAAATGGTTCGTCCCATTTTAATTTTCTGGGAGCTTTATGTCCGACGAAATAATGCTGGTCCCTGATCAGGCCACGACGCTCAAAGTGGTCGATGATCAGGGGCAGTGATTTTGTTTTTAAATGGAAATAGGTAAGGCCATTCATGCTGTACTTTCCACGCGGCATTACCTTCAGGTACTTGATAAACTCATTACCGAACAGAGTAGTCTTTCCGGCTCCCCTGCCGGCAATAATCATTTTATGAAGTTTACTACTGAGTTCAACGGCCAGCTGCAGGTCATTATAGTAGGGGGCCGGCTTAATTTCCGTCTGCAGATTCATCCTCTATGTCTTCATGTGTGATATCAATGGTCTTAAACGGCTGAAAATAGTTCCTGATCGGGGAATTTTCAACCAGTTTATTGATCTTCATTACGAGTTTATTGAATTCATCTTTGATTGAATCATCGACATATTTCACAAAGTCGGAATAGAAAAAGTTGAAGTCGATGTTTATCAACTGGGTGGGAGGATTCCAAGTCGAAGGATCCGGAAGATCCATGTCTTCTTTATCAAGGTTGTTAGCTCTGACGATCTGCCCCAACATTTTCTCCATCCCCTTGAAGTCCTTCTTGGTCTTGGCCATATCGAAAGCCTCGATAGCCCATTGCGTGACCAGGTGTCGCAGCGCTTCCTTACTTGCTTTGCGGGCGTCGGAGAAAAGGTTTTTAGCATTTGCCAGGTCCCTGTATGCCTGAGATTCACTGACGCCAAAATTGGCAGTAAGGAATTTAACAACCTGAGAGTCCAGTTTCCGCTCATCAAGAGTACAAGAGAATGCTGCCGCCCAGCGTTTTCTTACGTCTTCATCGGATGGTGAAAGCGTTACATTATCGGAGAGGTAATAACTGCGGATTCTTTCAAAAGTACTCTCAGCTGCTAGTTTTTTCATAAATCATCCATTTTTGCATTTTCAATCAGCTTGATGGCAAAAGACTGTGCCGGAGAAGATCCATTCTGTGCAAGGTCGAAGATCGATTTGCGGATCTCAGCTTCTTTTTTAAGACGGCCCCGCTGAAAGGCTTTCTGTGGCTGATCCTTATCGAGAAGATCATAGAACTGCTTCTCATCCAGTTCAAGGATGACGGCAATCTCTTTTTTAGTGAACATGAGTGCTGCATAGTTTTCAATTTCTGCAAGCAGGTTGTTTGTTATCTCGATCAAAGCAGCTAGTATTGTTTAGTTCATTTACGATCCAGTTCTTATGAAATTCGGCAACTCGTCTTGAGCTGCAGATCACCCCGGCCTCGATTCTTGGATTCCTGGTATAATTGGAAGATCCGATAATAGTAATTCCCCATTTCTCATTTTCAATTACAGTGACCTTGGCATGGCATTTAGCAGCTTTAATATCGGTTGTGATCTTTTTAAGAAATTGAAGTTCTGCGGGTTTATGCACTCCATTGCGGTAATCAAAGATTCCTTTAAGTTCAAGAATATAACCCTGTTCGATAAAGTGATAAAGCTGACGGATTGCATATTCACTTATTGCCCAGGTTGTGAAATACACCCGGGCAGGGCCGGTTATCTGAAGTAAATAAAAAAGAAGGTCATGAGTTGACCAGTCACCCATGGAGGCGAAGTGACAGGATTCATCAGGTGAGATCTTTCCAATGATTTTTTCAAGCTTCTGATTTGCCCGGCCAATAAACACATGGTTTTTACCACATAGGGAAATAGATCCGGATCCATGATCCTGATTTCGTTTTTTTGAAAGCTCTTCTGCAGAGAAAAGTGTCATTTATTCAGTCTTTTATTGATTTCAGCTAGCTCCAGCGTGTAACGGGAAAATAACTCCTGATTTTTCTGCCTTGATGCAAGCGTTTTTGCCTCTTTAACAAGTCTGGAATACCTGCTCACGTATGTTCTGATCTTGGATTGCTGTTTGAATAATTCGGCCTTATCCATTACGGAGTAATTCTTTTTTTCAGGTACCTTCTTTTTGGTTTTCGCTGGGGGCAATACACCGTGTTTGTTGTAATGATCCAGTCGCTCGTAGATACTTGTGATTTCGTCAGAAACTGTAAGGATCTGCATTGCGTTCTCCTTTCGGGTTTCTTCATCAACAAGGTGAAGGCTGGCATGAAGGGAGTCGCGAACCTTCATCAGGCTGATTACCTCATTTTTAAGGCTTTCCGCTTCCGGGGTGTTTGGCCTTCTTTGATTTCCATGGTTTTCTTCCGTGGGCTGTGGCCTTTGCGGACTTTCGGGTGTTTTTTTTTTCGGACTACGGGATTGAATATTGGAATTTGCTACGGGAGTTGGATGAATCGGAGCCGAGCGGAGAGCCAGGGGCTTCATACCTTTGATAATTTTTCTAAGTTCATAGTCAAGGCATTCAATATTCTTTTTTGTAGCCCCATTAAGGCGAAACAAGCGTTTCTGGCTCGCACTGGTGCCATATTTTTCATACAATGCGACCCCTGTGTTATAGTCGCGGCCTGAATTTATCCAGGCAGTAATTTCATTATACATAAAGCGATTGTTTTTGATTTTGTAAAAATTCAAGCCACTGGGCAGATTTACGCTTCTGCCCGGAAATATTTTGATGTACCCGGTACCATATAAGTTCTTCCGGTGTATTATAAATCACGTATCCTGCCTTCAAAAATTTGATCCATAGGGCGTAATCCTCGGCAAATTGGTTAGGAGTGTTTCCATATCCTCCCACAGAAAGAACGGTCTTTCTACGGTAAGCAACCCCGGGATGATTGACGAACCAGTAATCTTTCATGTGGAATGCCGACTCTCTGGTGATGATGCCTGGATGGTGGCTGGACCAAGTTCTGGATGAGGAAGAAAGTTTTATCTGCACTCCGCATATATGCCGGTCGGGGTGTTGTGTAAAAAAATTTCGGTGTGAGGCAACGAGCGAAGGATAAGCGATATCGTCGGAATCCATCCGGATGATCAGATCGCCGGTACACATCTTAAGCCCGGCGTCAAGAGCTGCTGCAACACCCCTGTTTTTTTCTGTCCGAATAATGGATGTCTTGCAGACACACGTTGCCTGTTCATAAATAAAGTCACGCAAATGCCCCTTACTGTTATGATCATCAACAATTACGAGTGTAAAATCCTTATCCGTTTGCTTACGGATCGAGGCGACCGCTTCACGGATCCATTCGAGAGGCGTTCCATAAACAGGCATTAAAACATCGATGGTCATTTCTTTTGTCTTGATTTTTTTGCCGGTTTTACAACACCCTTCCCTGCTTTTGCTCCAAGTTTTTTGTGAAATTCATTCGGGGATATCAGGTTGGCAATCTCCTGCCGGTGATTATCAAATTGCTGGAAGTTATACCAAGGATGAAGAGTTGATGCCTCTGGTTTAACAGGATCATTTGTGGTCCTGTTTCCTTTAAACACAATACTGATACCCTTTGCTTCGTCTCCTTCAAGAGAAAGAGTATATAACTCAAACGGTATTTCCGGCATTTGAAGAATATCAACGAGCACCTGATAGGCCGTGAAGGATCTGTCCTGTTCAATAAAGCGCTCATTCGGGGGGTTGGTATCATGAAGTACGATACAACCATGATCGGTCAAATGATCCCAGGAATTCATCAGGTCAAGTGTAACCTGCTCATGGGAATGATCCCCGTCAATGAAGATCATGTCAAACTTTCTGTCCAGGGCGCGAAAATACTCATCCGATGTGCCGAGGAAATCGGGTTTGTGACCAGGGAGTTCCACAGGATCAACGGAGATTTTTTCTTCACACCGGATCTTATAAAAAGTGTCTCCGTTTCTCAGGCCGATCTCAAGGTATGACTTGTACCCAAGCCGTTCGATGATATGGTTCATCCACCAGGTGCGGGCATCAGATGGTCCTTCATTGGGCAGTACCGGATCCGAAGGAACAACAGGGGCTGATTTGTTTCCGATCAACGCCTGGTCTTTCATATTTGCGTGATGAACGACAGAAAAAAACTTGTTTTTATAAAGATCCTCAGGGAACACATCCGGGTGGATCTTGTGTACCCTGAGAACGACCGGGAAGCTTAGCTGATCCTGCCAGGTGAATTTCATATTCTCATGGAACCATGACATCATCAGTCGCTGAATCCTGTCTGTCTTGCGTCTGATGAGTACCGTGCAGGCAAACAGCCCGGCTTTTTTGGGATGAAACTTTTCATAATAACGGATCTGCGTAGCCATGTCTTCATCTCGGTACTTGACCATGATCTCGCTGGCCTTGATCTCATCAAAGATGCAGTCACGAAAAGGGTGTTTAAACACCAGAAGATCCCCGTGGAGATGCTTCAGGCAATGGGAGACCCATTCCGGTGAAATAATTTGCACGCATCCGTCAATGAAGATGGTTACCTCGTAATCGTTTAACTGCTCACACTCCCATGGAAATACCTTGAACCATTTTGCGCGCATACGGGAATGCAGATCCTTACGAGGCACTTCAACCTGGATCACATTCCAGGGTTCAGATTCGGGGACCTGTTCCATCGACGCCTGAACTGATGAGGCATCATCGGTGATGCAGAAAAAATCCGCATTTATCGTTTGCTTCACGGCGGCATGAAGGTGATCATATCCCCCGAAGATCGTTGTATATACTGCTACTTTTTTCATCTTTACAATACCTTTATTGTTAATGTTTAAACTTTTTTGAATCAATTCCTTCCAGTGTGATCCGTATATTTTTCTCATTCCGCTGGCCATTTCAATATTTGCCCTGCGGCTATAATCGGAGATCTTCTCTGTTTTGGTAATGGTTTTATGTTGAAGATGCCGGAAGCTGGATCCGTCATCGGCCCATATTTTAACGCCTACCTTTAATGCCCTGAGGCAAAAGTCAAAATCAACACCGCTGCCCAGGTTAAAGTGATCATTAAAGAATCCGATCTTTTTTAAAGCCGATCGAGTGATCACCGGTGCGGTGAATTCAAGGCAGTTTATTTCCCTCACCGTTCCACTGCCATGATCCTGGCATTGTTTCATCCAGCAATTATAAACAGGGGTGAGTATCTCATAGAGACCTGTATCCATCAGCCGGCCGACTCGCTTTAAGCTTTCTTCCAGGATAACGATATCGGAATTCATAAGCCAAAAGGCATCGATGTCCTGCCTGGTTGCCATGAGCTGCCCAAGGATCCTGTTCCAGTTACGAGTGAAGCCAAGGTTCGTATCGAAGCGTATCACTTCATTTGGAAGTTTAAGACTGGAGAACTTTAAAGCGGATCCGTTATCGATCACGATGGCATCGGGAACCATACGGCAAAGATCCGAGGTAAGCTCAGGGGTGTTAAAGTGAAGTATGAGCTTTGTAAGCTTCATCTTTCGAATCTTGATTTATCGGGAAACCTTTGCATTAGAAACTTTTTAAGATTTTCATTAAGTCCCTTGTCGTTATGGTTCAGATACATCTTTCCTTTGCATTTTTCTTGCAGGTTTCCTTCAGAAGAGGTATAAAATTGATTGTCATGGTTATCGTAAAACTGGATGGCGTATTCCTTACTAAAAAGAAGCGGTTCAATGTTGGGGTAAAAAGTATTGAAGTAAAGGGTTGATGTGAGAAGTCTGTTCTTCAAGGCATCATAAATGTCGATAGCCCATTTGAGTTTTTCCTTATTGAATAGTTCCGGAAGATGGGTTTCGGTATTCCATCCATGGTACCCCTTCCTGGTAACGAACCGAAGGGTTCGGCGAAGTTGCTCCCACCAGGTGCCGGTACCATGTTTTTCCGGCAAAGATTTCCAATCGTACATGGCCCGGAACTGACCAATTTCCACCAGGTCTGCATTCTGCAGCAGATAGATATCGTCGTACATCCGTATAAAATAAAGCGACGTATCAGGATGACTTATGAATAAAAGGATTTTCGATATTGCATCATAAGTCGTGTTTTCCTGCATCCCTTCGCATCTCTTATGTGGAATAAAATGCACCGCCGTGGGATCAATCCATCCAGGGAGATCTCCCACGATCCATACGCGGAATTCCGCTTGCAGGTGTTTTTCAAGCGAGCGCAGCGAATAGCGCAGCTCTTCCCATTTTGCTTCACGCTGAAAGTAAGGATAATAAACATCGATCATGGGAGCTAAACTAATGCTGCAATTGCAGTAGATAAAGGACATAAAAAAACCCCGCCTGACAGTAAGCGGGGTTCCTTATAAAAACAGAAACAACAGTTACCAGGATGCCGATCCTGGATCGTAATATATGCCACCTTCATAAAGTGCAATCGGACGGGATTGCTGACCTTTGAATATCACCTTTGTTCCTTTATCCTCGTTAACAGCGCTTCCCCACATCGATTCCAGGTCGTCAACGTTGATAAGATTGCAGGGTTCGCCCAGAAGATACTTTTTACTGCCGGTACAGTTCTGGAGGATGACAAATCCGCGGAATGAGAATCCGAAGGAGTCGATCCAGTTAAGGATTGCTTCCTCCAGCCCGGGATGGAATGTTTCAACGCCGACCTCATAGCCGCCACAGTCGACGTTTGACCCTTTAAGCTTCTTTTGTGAAGGCTTAATGGTTTTATCGGTGGCATAAAACCGGTGCATATACTTTCCTGCCTTCATCGGTATGTTACCGGTAATTTTCCCTCCAAGCGTACTTCGTGCAGGAAAGTTTGCCATATCAATATCATCGGCATTAATAAGGATGATCTCAGAATCTATCCCTCCACCACCACCGGGATTATCTCCCGTGGGCCGGACCAGATCCATCAGTGAAACAGAAAGAACGCCTCCCGTGCGGGGGATGATGAGGCTTAGGACAAACAGTCCCCCGATGAAGGGAAATGGACTGATATTGGTTGCTGTCCCAAGGGCGGTGCCTGCGAGCACCGCCATGGTCAGAATCGACAGAATTTTCAGGATTTTCATTTTATGATTTTTTTTTTGCGTTTTAAAATAGGTTGATTACAGGGATCCTGATTCGCCGTCGTCAGGGACATAGGCAAAAACAGCCTCTTCAATACCGAACCCGACTGCCTCGTACCAGTCGGCGAATATTTTGATTTGCCGGTCAACGCTTTCGACATTGATATTGCTTGCCCCTTCATTGCGGTTGATCAGGCGTATAAAGTTTTCCCTGGGTGTTGAGAAGATGATATCCTTTCCGGCCATGGAAGGAAGGGGAACAAGTGACAGGTTGGTACCTTCGATGATATCCTTTGCGCCGTCATAATTTGTATCCTGGCCATGGAGATCTCTGCGGCGGCGATGGTATGCGGAATATAAACCCCTGCTTACAAAGACTTTCATGGAAAGGCTCTGGTAAAGTTCATCGACTCCTTTGGCAAATTCTTCGATCTGGTCGAAAATGTTGGTTGCCGTCAGGGACTCCAGGCTGATGAAATTGATATTGGAGGTTCCGGCAGTGTGTGCATCCTCCAGGATTGTGCAAAAACCATCCATGGACAGACCGGTGGCCTGTGGAGTGTCGGGCACAATTGCAGCATAATCGCCTTTACCGATAAGTTTTAGTTCACGGTTATCGAGCACCTTTGGTAAAACCAATTGTTCAATAATATACCTGGTAATCGGCCACATTTTACGATCGATCTTTTCATCGCCCATAAATCCAAGCCAGCTATCCATAATTTCGTCTGGATAGAACGATAGATCAATCTTATGCCGGCGCTGAGCGATGCTTCTGGGCGTGAAAACAGCCGTGCCTTTAGCCGTCCAGGCTTTTTGAAATCCCTGAACGATATCATCGATGATAGCCTTAGCGGCACGCCATTCGAGGTCGCGGGATGCGATCGTGGTCATATATTTCTGAGATTCCGTGGGCTGGGTCAACAGCCTGAGAATATCTTTTTGATTTGTTCCGATATAGGTGCCAAATGCACTTATAATTTCGGACAATGTGATGGTTGCAGTCATTTTGCTATGTGTGTTTTACGTGAATGATTTTTTTTTACTAGGAAAATTTAATTACCAAGGTATTGGTCGGCGATTTTGTCGTGTGCATAGACAGCTTCACCGCTTTCGCTCGAAATTTTATCCTTGTCTTTTTTAGCGGTTGTCTCACCACCGGCATCTTCTGCTTTCAGTTTCTCATACTTTTGGGTCATTGTCTCAAGTTCGGTTTTGGTCGTCAGGAGATCCTCTTCTACTTTTTCCTTTGCCGTGGTAAGATCTTTAACCGATGTCTCAAGAGTTGATAACTGGTCATTAAGCTGCTGCATCATTTCCGGGGTTACTTCCTTTTCTTCAGCTTTCTCATCAGCTCCAAAAAGGCGATTCCAGATGGCTGTAAATTTTTGTGTGATTTTCATATTATTTGAATTTTTAAATTTTTCTTTATTTACCTCGATCGGATCTGTGATCTTAACCTCAACGTCAGCTTGTTCCAGGGCATAATCCATTGAACCGATATCATCGATTAACCCCATTTTGATGGCCTCGGGGGCGAAGAATATCTTTCCTGTGAGGGTAGATTCGTCTAGCCCCGGGCGATTTGCCTTTACCGAAGCATGAAACTTTTCGTTGATTCGGTCCAGAACATTCTTGCGGTAATCGTCATACTTCCCATCGAGAACATCATTGATGTCTTTATTCTTTTCAGTACTCTTCGTGGCATAGAATTCATGAAACTTCACCCCCTCCTTTTCATAGTATGGCTGGAGATCAGCGAAAAAAAGCATGGTGCCGATGGATCCAATCCGGTCGATGTCAGAAGATGCGATGATTTTCTTTGCACCCGAAATTATCCAGTAAGCGGCACTTGCGGCCATTCCCTCAACATACGCAATGACCGGGGTTTTACTGTTCTTGATGGTATCGGACAGAATATCCGTATGGGTTACTTGTCCACCAGGGGAGTCAACCACCAAAAGAATTGATTTGATCCTGGGATTTGAATCGGCGTTCTTAATATCCTCTGTTATAGAAATGGTTCCGCGTGGTCCACAGAACTGATCATACTTCATGATCTCGCTGCGGATGGGAATAACAGCAATACTCCCCTCGGGGATGTTGACGTCCGTTAAACTTAAGCGGCCGACAAGAGATTTGGATGTTACATAGGAACGGTTTTTTTCACGCGCTTTCCCGAATCCTTCTTCCGAAATCCTTTCTCCTTTCAATAATGAAAGAAGTAAAGCGGCATAAGCCTCTTTACGCTCATCGTGAATCAGCCAGGTTGAAGTAAGAATATCAGTCAGAATGGAAAACATATTGCACCTTATATCAGAGGTTGCAATATTAAAGGTGTGAAAGGCTTAAATAAAGGACTAATATAATAGGAATGCGTGGGATTTATTCAGGGTTCTCCTCTTCAGGAGGGGGGTCCACCGCAATTAATATAGTCGGGGCATAGCCGGCCGGTGAGGAAAACTCACCGAAAAAGGATACCTCCCATCCATTAAACCCAGCGACCTCTCCTGGTTTAAGCAGCTTACTTGATTTACGCATAGGGTTTTCTATCTCTCCGAAGTATCGGGTGACCCCGTTTTTATCGGTTATCTTGATCATTAGGCCAACGTCATTCAACTGTCGAAGAGTAGCCTCGACGGATGATCTGTCCTTAGGAACCTGCATCTTAATATTATAGGTGTATTTGATCCCGGCGACTGTATCTGGCTCGTCGGTTTCGATCATTATGGTGCCATTGGTTGCATAAAGATAGCTCCAAGATTTTCCCGATTTAAGCGTCACGGTTTCTACAAGAGACACTTCGTTACGGACAATCGAACTTATGTCCTCTATGCGCACAAACCAGACTGGGTTGACTCCCCCAATGTTCGAACCGGTATGTTTTAAGATGTTTCCCATTGAGTTTTTTATATCAAGAAAATTAGAGGACAGGTCAGGGACAGTTTACTGCTAAAAAAACTTCTTTTTTCGGCCTGTCCGATTGATCTGCGGTAATAGGCTTTTTTCAGCATCTCATAAGTCATCCTGTTATAAGATATATGGAAGTCGGCACAAAACTGCAGAATACATTTTTTAATAGCCCCTTTTGACGTGTTATCGTTGCGCATATACCTAACCTTATCATCCAGGTATGAGAAAAACATGTCCTTGAAATGAGCATCGAGGATCCTTTCAAAATTCTCCTGGTTAGCTTTCGAAATATAGATCGTCCCATTGCGGACATTTAAATCGTCGTATTTAGGCAACTGAAAAGTGATGAAGTTTTTACCGGATGTGAAATCGGGGGCAATCGCCCGCGGACGGATCTCAAGAAATGGACGAAGAGCGACGCCGATCAGGCTGCGCTTGATGGCAAGTATCTCTTCTTCTTGTAGCTTGCACTTCAGGTACTCCTGAAGGTGTGGTTTTAATTTGATCGTTACAGTTGGTCTGGATTCAGATTGTTCCATGGTTCAAAGATAGTTTTGGGTTTATCGTTTTTAAAGGTCAATAACACGCATTGAGTTTATACATACATTAGAACCAATTAATCTTTCAGTTCTATCTCTCTGCAAGGAAATGGGCGAGACCATTTTGAACGTTTCATTTTATCGTTTTTCAATAGGAATTCAATCGCTGGGTGTCTTGGTTGTCGTGTTCTAAGATTGATGATGAAAGCTGAACTGAACCTCACATACATGATTTTAAATTCTTCATTATCCACGTTATCCTTTTTGTTGAATAAGTTCCCGTTGAACTTGTAATTTTCGCCTATCATATCTGTGTAGGTCTTTGGCATTGTCATTTCCATACGATTTATGATTAAATTTTTACTGGTTCTAATGTGCCGGTAAGCGCAATCCCGGCAGGTTTCTTTTAGCCGGCCTGCGCTTACCGGCCGGACCATTAGGAGTAATTATTCTGTTTCTCTCCATCTTTCCATTTCATCATCAAAAGCCTCTTGCGGACCAGCACCCTGATATAACTGTTCCTTTGGTTGATTATTCACTAATATAAATTCTCCCAATATTGTTTTTGGTTTCAAAATCTTGATAAAAGTTTGATTCTAATGCCGGTCTTGCATCGGACTTTATGAGATAATGAATATGACACCCGGCAATAATCACTTTCCCGACACACAGGAACCAATTTGTACTTGGCCTTTGTGGAGTAAATCCGAAAACCTCCTCTGTGGTTTTTATATAACATTTACCCCAAACCGATCTATACTGTTCTCCGTCTGGAGCAACGAACCACCCGTCTGTGGTTACTAAATAATATTCTCCTTGTTCTATAAAGCTTCCCATTGCTTATTTGACTATTATGTAAACAAAAACCTCTCGCCATCCTGTTTTATCACGGTCCTGAAAGGAAATCCCTCTTTAGGCACCTGTTGAATGGCCTTAATAAGGGCGACGGCCGAGGTGAAAACAATATGCTTATCACCGTTGACGGCAATCTGAAGATGAAGGCACTGGCCGGTGCCTCGGTCCTGGAATACCTTTGAGGGCTCAATCTTGAAATCATGAACCTCAATTTCCCGGTTCAGGATCTTCGACATCTTGATCTTGTCTCCCTCAAAACCCCGGGCGGTAACGGTAATATTGAATGAATTAAAGCTGTTCATCTGGCAGTAATTTTTTTAGAAGGTGCCGGCAGTCGGCATGCTTTGCCCATCCGCTGTATGATGCGACGGATTCACGTGATGGTTTACGGTGAAGCATCCTGGCGAAGTTCTTTTTAATGCTTTTTCTCAGGCGGGTATGGGAATGAAAGAAAACATACCCGACAAAATCAATCCCGCGTTTATCAATGGGGAAAACTTGGTAGTTATCCTTCACGGTCAGTTTCAATTCCTGATCAAGATACTGCCTGATATCCGATAGTAATCCATGCAGGTATGGCTTTTCGCCAGAGAGGATCACCAGGTCGTCAGCATAACGAAAATAATACTTTACTCTTTTCTGTTCTTTCATCCAGTGATCAAAATAAGTGAGGTAGAAGTTGGCAAAATACTGACTGAGGTAGTTTCCGATCGGCAGGCCATCAGCACTGTCTATGATCCCATCGAGCAACCACAAAAGATCCAGGTCTTTGATTTTACGACGAAGAAGCTGTTTTAAAATTTCATGATCAACGCTCGGATAAAACTTTCGGATATCTAGTTTTAGGCAGTACTGGGTCCCGGTGATATCCTTGAGGGTTCTTCTTAGTGAGTAAGCAGCAGCATGGATTCCTCTTCTCTTTATACAGCTGTATGTGTCGGCGGTGAATGTTGAAACAAACAATGGCTCCAGGATATTCATCACGGCATGATGAGTGATGCGGTCCGGGAAGTAGGGTAGGCGGAAAATGAGACGTTCCTTCGGCTCAAAGATCGGGAAGGTGGTATAAGGCGAAGTTTTATAAGTCTTGTTTTTCAACATTTCATGAAGCTGCTGGAGGTTTGCATCACGGTTCCGGTCGTGCTCAATCACCCCGGGTTGTTTCAGTTTGCCTTTTCGGGCAATTGAATCAGCCAGCATGAGATTTTCGATGCTGCAAATCTGCTTGTATAAATTGTTTACTCTTTTCATGCCTTTGCTTTGAATAGGATCATGTTCCTTTGTGGGTACTGATGCTCCTTTCAGTGTCGTGATTTTTTGCCATGTTGGCAGGGTCTATATCGCAAAAAACGCATAGGTGAGAGCTGACATTCGTATTCGTGTTATCGTAGTTGTAATTCGAATTCGAAAAATCGAAACTGGAACTGGCCGAAAGAGCTATCAGCAAAAGCGACATACAACCTGAATGTTTTACTTTCTGTTTAAAAAGAAGCCAGCGTATTCTTCACTGAACTGCTTTCCGATATAAATTGCCTTTTCTTTTGTATCAGTGCAAAGGCGAGAGCCGACATACGTACCCGTGCGATCGTAGTAGTAATACGAATGCGAAAAATCGAAACCGGAACCGGCCGAATTAACTTTTAACCAGGGGTAATACTTTACCTGTCCCGGGTTTGTATAATCCGCAATCCAGCCGTTATTGATCGCCTTAAAAATGATGAACAATTTATAACAGTCAATGATTGCTTTGCGAAATTCCTCCGGTATCATAGATACGTCGGGTAATGCGGCGGAGTCGATGCCTTCTTTTTTACAGGCATCTTTAAAAGACTTGATTGATTTGTAATCGAAAGGCTTTTCTTTCTTGATATTTTTTTTCTGTGACATCTATTTACTTGGTTATGGTTAAAAATTCTCTGATAATATTGATGAATTGTTTCCCGAAATAATTACTCAGTTCCTCGCTTTGGAAGCAAAGGCGAGAGCCGACATTCGCACCCGTGAGAGCGCAGTAGTAAATCGAAGTCGAAAAAGCGAAACCGGAACCGGCCGAAAATACAAACCAGGGATACCATTTACGTTGTTTTTGATTATCCCAATCAGGTTCCCAATCTCCCCGGAGTACTTTTGTGATTAATTTCATCTGCTTATAAGCAACTTCATCAGGAGTATTAAAACCATCAATGGACTTTAAATACTGTTTTCTAGTATCATCATCGGCTTCGTTTAAAGCATCTTCGAATGTTTTTATCCGATCGGTGATTTTTCCTGAAAAACATTCTTTTCCGAATGTATCGATCAGGATTGCCTTAAGCTCTTCGGATGCATTTCTGAAAAGCTTAATGGCTTTTGATTTTTCTAATTTTAAAGTTTCTGTTTCCATAATTTAATTTTTGTTAATGGTTATAATCTACTTTTTAACGAATACTCTGTTATCATTAATAAACTGTTTTATCTTTAAGCTTGTTAGATTTTCACTCATAATACATATTTGATAATATTCCTTTTCGACCCATTTGATTAAAAATTCCAGACCTATCTTTTTTCTTCCTTGAAAATGAAAATCATCAATGGTTGCAATACGATAATCTTCTGGCAATTTGTCATAATGCCGAAATCCATTCTCATCTATTTTTTCTTCTATCATATACGTGATTCACTTATAAATTTTATTACAGAGTATATTTTTCGACTTGCCGAATATGAAAAAACCTGTCCAACAGTCCAACAGTCCAACAACGACCAACATCATCCAACATCATCCAACAGTTTTTTTATGATTATTTTATTGATTTTCATTATATTAATATTTTGTTGGACTGTTGGAACGGAAATACATGTTTTTTTGAAGCTTCATATGAAAATATTTATACCACAACATTAACTGCTAAAATGGCAGGTTCTCTTCCGACCTTTCAGACTCAATACGACTATCCGGAGGAGATGTATTATCGCCTTCAATTTTTTTCTCCCTGATCAGGTTTACACCAAGAGCTTTATATCGAAATACATATGCGCTTGTATTTGCGGTATCAAACCGGGTGCTTTTAATAATACCCAGGTATGCCCTGTGGTGTTTGAAATAATGAAGGATGCTAACAAAATCAACCCCGTTCTTTCCGTATTGTTTGCGGTGAGCCTCCAGGTAAAGCGGATGTATTTTTGTAAACCTGATAAACAGAAGGATTTCCGGATTTTCGGTAAATGAAATATCCGCCGGCTGTTGGTTTTTATCAGTGAGGTGAAGAACACCAGCCTCAGTCACAATCTTAAAATCTTCACCCTCCTTGATCGTTGCGTAATCAAGCATGAATTCAACCAGGTTCCAGAAGGAGGCCACAGCCTCGCTGCTGCTGATCTGAGCAGAGAGCTCAGATATCATCCTCTTTGATGCCAGGTAAATCTGCTCGTAAGTAAAATTAAAATCAAGGGGTGCTGTGGTGTTCAGAATAATCTTAACGGGCGTGAGTATACTCACGAAATTCCGCAATAGCCGCTCATCGAATGGAAGGTTTTCCTTTACTAATTCATCCTTGAGTTTATCCAGGATACCAGAGAAGGTCATCCCATATGACCGGTCGATCATATCGCGGAACCCGAGGATCTGTCCGATCAAGCTGGAAAGTCCCTTGAGTTCAAAATCCTTTAGCTGATCATAACGCTTGATCTCATCATCGGTATACTTCTTCCGCTCAAAAGAAAGCAATATAGAGCGGGTAAAAAGAGCATTATCGTCCCGGGTGGGAAGATACTGTCCACTTATAACACAGGAGGAATTAACCTTTGTGATCTCTGTTCGGTTATCTTTACTCATCTTACCCTTCTCATGCCCCATGCCATCATAAGCGCTCTTAAGGCTCTGAAATCGTTTTTCGTCGATATCGTTTGTGTATTCATCAAACCAGCAAATACAATTCTTTACCCGTGAAAGCCGGCGGAAGAATCCTACCTGGGTACCAGAGTTCAGATTAAAGGCCGGAAGGTTGTTAAAGAACACATTAGACAGTGACCAGGCGAGCTGGCTCTTTCCGCTCTGCTTCTCTCCGAAAAGAAAGAGATGAGGAAAGATCTTATACTTTTCGTAGATCAAGTCCCGGAACACCGAAGCGACAAGAAATGCGATGGCGATGATGGCGTTATCTCCATATACATCGATCATGAGCCTTGACCAATCATTAAACAAAACCGGGGCCTCCTGCCAGATGAAATAACGGTCATTCTCGTATTCATCGTCATCTTCACGAACATCGCTGTATACAACTGAAAACGAAGGACTGAAGTACTTTGATTTTTTATGCTCAGTGATGCCGTATTCATCAACCGGTTGCCACTTCCCGTTATAGATCCCGTTTGCGAAGGCATAGAAGCCCTCCCTTTGCCAGCCAAGAGTGCGAAGCTCATTACATACAGGGAAGTCATTCAGGATGTGCTCCAGGATCTTCAAAAAGTGCAATTTTGTTCCGTGGAAGATGAAGTTCCCTTCGTTGATCACAGCAGCCTGGAACTGATCAACGCTTACAAAGTTTTTCGACGGGATATCGATGATTCTTTTCCATCCGAACTCATTTGAAATTTCAATCAAACGTTTATTATCAGTCTTGGAATAGATGTGAAACAAAGGTTTGATCGTGTAATTCGTAGCCTTGAACAATCCGTCTTTGGTGATGAAGTAATATTTATTTTTGTGTGAAAAGAATCCCAGACGCTTAGCCATCATTTCATCTGCCCCTTCCGGAAGGTTAAGAGAGGTTGTTTCTTCATCGGCCTTCCTGGATGACCCCCTTAGGGATTTCATCTTATCCGTGAACAGCTTTTTTGTCAGCTTAAACCGTTTCGACAAATCCGTGATAAAGAGATCTTCCCTGACAGAATCCTTAAGTTCGAACAACGACTGACAGATCTGGTTCACGGCCTCTCCCCTGCGGGTAAGATTTTCCCCGGCCTCGGTGAGAAGCTTTTCAGCGGTGATAATCAATAATTCCTCATCAACAATATTAACATCAATGATGTCTATATCTTCGCCATTAACGCCCATCTTCTCTTGTTTTCAGGAATTCATCAACATGAGAAATTGTTTCTTCAAGGGTATCCTGGATACGCTCCTGGCGGATGACCTCATATTTATTAAGCCTCTGCGAAAGGTCCGAGGCGTATTCTTTAAGAAAACCGTTCTCCCGCTCTAGGAAGGCGTTACGTTCAACGACCCAGCGAATATTTTGGCAATAATCCCAGGTGAATTTCATCACATCGCTGACCTTTTTCCAGAATTTATATGAATCATTCTCTCCACTTTTTGCCCTGACTTTCAGCAGAAGGGAGTTTACCTCAGCAATTGAATCAAGGAGCATGTCGGGGGCCGACTCGTAGAAGCTGTGAGTAATCTTTTTCTCAGCCATTATAGATTTTATTTGTTGCGCCGGAGGGATTCGAACCCCCGATCCCAGGGTTATGAGCCCAGTGAGATAGACCTCTTCTCCACGGCGCGATTTATTATGTTATTTCAGGTTCAAGATAGAGTTTCCTGTAAGCAGGAATCGAAATTTTCTTCTCTTCTTTTACAAGAAGAATAAAACTTATAAGTTGTTTACTCCAATCCTTAACTACATTTTTATACATCGTTCGCATCATCTGACGGCATTCTTCTGACGAATAACCAGTGTCGATATATGCTACATAATCATTAATATCATTAATGAAATAATCTTTAATATCAACGATAAGGGCATAACAAAAAAACCTATAACCATCTTTCCCACATTTAAGATGTATTTCATAGGTTTTACCAATCTGATATTTCTGGCAATTTTTAAGGCGAAGCGTGGTAAATGCTTTTCCGGAAAGTTTATTGTTCCAATTATATGAAAACTTAATGACGTCCATTAAAAAAGTTTTTGTTTTTTAATATCATCCATATGATAAATGTTATATCCGTCCCTTATAAATATTTCATCGATTTTATCTGCAAGAATTTCTATATCTCCAACGGTGAAAATGTGAAGCTCAGCCACAGACATGTCCATTGCCGCCTTAAAAAGAGCCTCACTGATGATATTTTTACTTTCTTTTGACAAGCTCGTTATCGATTACTTGAAGTATTTCATTTGCTCGATTCAGATTTGTATGGATAATTCCTGCATCTTCCACACCATGGTGGATCTTTTCTTTAAGATCACAGATTAGATTTCGATAAGCCAATTGTACAAGTTCCAAATCGGGCGTTGACCACTCAGAAAAATATGTCATAAAAATGCACAATAACATTCATTTATATTTCTTACATAGATATGTCCAAGTAAATCCTTAACGACTACCCAATTTCCAGATCTGTATATAACAATACAATCATAAATCCTATCCTGGCCTAAAAAAATACTACAAGGCGTCCCTTCCTTTATAGTTTTATTCCAACCTATATTTCTGATAATAATAGCTACGAACATTAATAGAAGAGGGGTAATTATGATTGCGGAAATTATCAGGAGGATTGTTTTCATGATTCTGGCGCCGGGGGAGGGCTTTTAAATTTAAGTTGGATGCTTTTATCTTTAAGGATTTTAGCAAGGGCGAGCTGGCTTGCGGTCAACCCGCCCTCTTTCAAATCATTTCCTTTCTTTTCGACAGATGCTTCAGTAGGAGAGCGGCTCCGCTCGTCCTTAAAAAGGTCAAGCTGTTCCATTAAATTATATTATTACTTAATGCAAAGGTGGCAATCCCGACTTTCGAGGATGCTCCTATTTTCTTTTCAATATGGGTCCTGTGGACTGCAACGGTATTCTGTGAAATACCCATCCGTGAGGCAATTTCTTTGTCGCTAAGATCCTTCCCTACCAGTTTCATTATTTCAATTTCTTTGCGGGTGATAAATCCATTAATACCTTCAGGCATGTGACAGATCCTTCCCTCATGCTTACAGGTACCACGCTGCTGGCAATCCCAATACTCAGGGATAGAGATTCCATCAGTTGTGACATCAGCACGTTCATCAAACCCGCCGAAGTTGCAAAAGATGTATTTCTTTAATTGTTCCTGTGGATCTATGATGCCCAGATCCTCGATAGACTTCAGAGCCAGGGGATGATTCTCAAGATCAACCCTGAGAAGTTCTTCTGACAAAACATCCAGGTCTTTGAAAAGGTGAACCCTCCCACCCTGGATGTATTTAATCTCTCCGTCCAGGACAAAAAATTCGACCTGAAAGTCGACGAGTCCTGCCGGAATTGATTTTGCTGTTGCTTTTGTGTACATATTTATAGGGATTTAGTGGAACCTACAATACTCTTCACCTCGTTTGCCAATTTATCTTTCTCAGCCCTTTTCTCCTTTCCGTAATCAAGAGCCTCACGAACAATAATTTCATTATACCGAGGATCTTCCGTATCTAAAACCATATTGATATAGGAAATAGAAAAATCCAACCCCTGATTTTTAATGATTCGCTCCCTTATTACTCCTGCAGCACCGTTACCAAGAAAATCCTTCAATCCAACTAAAAATTCCTTACGCTGATCCATAATATTAAGATGTTATTTACTTTATTGTTGTTTTGTTGTAATATTGTGGTGAATATGTTGGCAAATATAAGATAGAATTATCATTTGTCAAGTATTTTTATCATTTACGACTGTTATTTTTATCTGTTCTAAATATAAAAACATGGAATACAATAAGATAAAAGAAAAAATAAATTCGACTTATAAAGAAGTCAAATTATTCTTTGAAATAGAAGGCGAAGAAATCGGATTTACTGAGGGAGGGTTTTACCAGGCAGTGAGAAACGACTCATTAAAAGTCAGCACGCTGGAGAAGATCTCTCAAAAACTTGGAGTTTCTATGTCATATTGGTGGATGGAAGATAAAAATAGCCTTATTGAGGATCCGGAAAGAATTTATGGAGAGAATCCGGCAACTGTTATTAAAAGGCTTAACGCTATTATAGATCAATGTTTGGATGACAAAAACAGGCTAAAGGAACAGATTGATGAATTAAAGATCGGCAGCGGGATAAAAAGAGAGAAAGTTCTTAAGCGTGGCGCATAGAGGCCCCTTACCCCCCTAACATAGACATAACGAGTATTTGATATTTTAACGAATATTTTTAACCTAAGTTGCACAGTTTCGCACATTTAATTAACGGGATTCTCCCCCGATGCCAGAAAAGACAGGGGAAGTAAAAAATTACCTGAGACAAAATTTGAGACAAAAACACGATAAATGACTCAAAAAACCATGTTTTTAAAAAACTAAATGTCTGATAATCAATAGTGGGGATATCGCAACCGAATCCTGTCCCCGCTACAACAAATCCCTGATTCGAAAGAATCAGGGATTTTTCTTTTGATATCGAAGCCTCAGGCTTGCCTGGAGGCTGAGAGAGCAAAAGAAAAAGACCATGTGAGCGGAGCGAACAAAGGGATTTGTTGTTAGCCCTCCCAAAACGGATCACCGCAGGTAATCCTGAAAAGACTGCGCGAACAGGTGACCGAGGCGCAAGCTTGCTTGCAGCCGACAGGATAGAAAAAAAAAGACCGTGCGAACGAATACTTTGTTGGACACACGAAATGATCCAAAAGAACACTGACATTATGCAATTTTTGTATGTACTCGCTTTCGCTCATACATACAAAGATATTATTTACGCTGCAAGCAACTGGGAACTAACCTTGTAGAGATTAGAAATGATTTAAAAAATGTGGTACGTCCAAATACACCCAACCTATTGAACGGATTTATTTACTATCTTTGCCAGTCCAAAAGAAATCTGCCGTTTTTTGTTTACATTTGGTGGATTTTTCTTATATTTGAGTGTTATTCAACAACGTATCCGATAACGTAGCCACTTTTGTAAAACATTAGTATTGTGTTAGAAAAGGAATTCAAATATTATTTAGCCCATCAAGGTGAATTAGTGAGAAAACACAAGGGTAAATACTTGGTCATCAAAAATGAACAAGTTATCGGCGTTTATGATTCCCAGTCAGAAGCATATAATACCACTCAGAAGGAACACAAAGTTGGTACTTTCTTGATACAGTATTGCGATTCAGGGAATGATAGCTATACGCAAACTTACCACTCTCGTGTAACCTTCCGTCGTGCTTATGTCGAGTAAAACCACACCCTCAAACGCATTTACGCTTAAAGCCAACGCAGGTAGTAAACTCCGGGTACTTGTTACACCTGTGGAGTTCACATTACCTTCAGATACGTTGAACAAGAAAAGATGTCAGGCAATCTGGGACACGGGTGCCACTGGTACGGTCATATCCCAAAACATTGTTGATGCCTTAAACTTGAAACCAATCGGATTAACTTTAGTTAATACGGCAAGCGAACAAAATGTATCTACACCTGAGTATTTAGTTGATGTCCATTTGTACGATGGCAAACTCTGTGTCAAAGATGTTCGGGTGACACTTGGCAATATAGGTGGTGGGGCGGACTGCTTAATAGGTATGGATATTATTACTCTCGGTGATTTCTCCATCACAAATGTTAATCAAACCACATTTTCATTCCGAATACCTTCCCAGCAAGAAGTTGACTTTGTTCAAGATATGAACCGACATGCACTAAAAGTAGGCAGGAACGACTCCTGTCCTTGTGGCAGTGGAAAGAAGTATAAACTCTGCCACGGACGAGGTAAGTAGCTATTACAAGTCCACGTGCGGAATGGAGAAAGGACTTTCGTGGAAAACCTCTTTCGGAGTGAGAAAGACGAAAAATTAGTGATATTGCAAAATCCTGAATTATAACATAGTACAGAAGAAGGCAAAAATCATTCCTTTTTCTCTTGACCCACAGTTCGTCAGTTCGAATCTGACGCCAAGTACAACAAATCCCTGATTCGAAAGAATCAGGGATTTTTCTTAATAGTCTGGAGGCGAAAGCTTGCTTGCAGCCGATAGGATAGAAAGAAAAGTCAGCCTGAGCGATAACATTGATTTCGGCTCCGCATCGGGCAAATTGCATTTTCAGATACTCAGTGCCTTTGCAGAATTTGAACGCGAGCTAATCCGTGAGCGCACGATGGAAGGTCTGCGGCGGGCGAAGATGCAAGAGAAGAAGGCGGGGCGTCCAAAGGGTTCAAAAGACAGCAAGCGGCGGAAGCGGGCAGGGTATATTTTGCGGGAAGCGAAGAAACGGAAACAGGTGGAAGTCGAAACAGGCATCCACAAGCCCATTGCATTCTACCTGAACTAAAATACTCCCCCAAACAATAAACGGGGTCATTTTCTGCCCCAAAACCCCGTAACGTCCCCTGTTTTACGAGGGTCAAAAAAACGTACGGTTATTTGGTGACCGTCTTCGTTCGGCGTGTTGATTTTCCGCATTTTTATCGTATATTTAACAAAAATTTTTGGTATTAACTCTGTCGTAGCAAAAGTTTTCGATTTCTTACCCGTCTGCCAATTTTCTACCCATTCAGGCAGTTCCAAACAGTTTATTAACCTTTAATTCCATTCCTATGAAGAATTTCTACGTTTTAATCGTTGCGCTGTTCCTGATGAACGGGGTAATGGGACAATGGTTCTGGCAAAATCCCTTACCGCAAGGGAATCATTTAAGGTCAGTTTTCTTTACCGATGCCAACACGGGATATGCGGTGGGGGATATTGGTACTATCTTAAAGACAACCAACGGGGGTACAAGCTGGACTGTCCAATCAAGCGGAACAGGTGAAGACTTTCTTTCAGTTTTCTTTACCGATGCCAACACGGGATATGCGGTGGGTTGGAACGGAATTATCATAAAGACAACCAACGGGGGTACAGACTGGACTGTCCAATCAAGCGTAACAAGTAATTACTTAAGTTCGGTTTACTTTCCCGATGCCAACACGGGATATGCGGTGTCGGCTAATGGTACTATCATAAAGACAACCAACGGGGGTACAGACTGGATTGTCCAATCAAGCGGAACAGGTAAAGATTTACACTCAGTTTTCTTTACCGATGCCAACACGGGATATGCGGTGGGTTATGGGGGAGCTATCATAAAGACAACCAACGGGGGTACAGACTGGATTGTCCAAGCAATCGGAACATATGAATGGTTATATTCGGTTTCCTTCACCGATGCCAACACGGGATATGCGGTGGGTCAGGACGGAATTATCAAAAAGACAACCAACGGGGGGTCAAGCTGGACTAGCCAATTAAGCGGAACAGGTGAAGACTTACTTTCAGTTTTCTTTACCGATGCCAACACGGGATATGCGGTTGGTTTGTATGGAACCATATTAAAGACAACCAACGGGGGGTCAAGCTGGACTAGCCAATTAAGCGGAACAGGTGAAGTCTTAATTTCAGGTTTCTTTCCTGATGCCAACACGGGATATGCGGTGGGTAGTTTGGGAACTATCTTAAAGACAACCAACGGGGGTACAGACTGGACTGTCCAATCAAGCGGAACAACAGAATGGTTAGAGTCGGTTTACTTCACCGATGCCAACACGGGATATGCCGTGGGTTATGGGGGAACTATCTTAAAGACAACCAACGGGGGGTCAAGCTGGACTAGCCAATTAAGCGGAACGAACGATCCGTTAAGTTCAGTTTTCTTTCCCGATGCCAACACGGGATATGCGGTGGGTAGTTGGGAAACTATTATAAAGACAACCAACGGGGGTACAGACTGGACTGTCCAATCAAGCGGAA
>JAEAME010000389.1_pt1 | contig 46514 bp, 35 predicted proteins | sample 8958731 | NCBI WGS metagenome assembly JAEAME01 (sample SAMN16933194, study PRJNA681113) | bioreactor sludge metagenome | isolation source: anerobic bioreactor sludge (Control) | place: India:Bengaluru | collected 2018-10-24
TGTAACTTTTCCGGCGACGAGTATAACGACCCGGGCAACAGATCCGGAATCTTCTTCTGTTGAGCCGACTGCGGGCAACACCGAAGTAACGGAGACTGTTGCCCCGACGCCCACTGTCACTCCGAAGCCGACCGCCACTCCGACCGCCACTCCGACACCGACGGCGACTCCGACACCCACCCCGACACCCACTCCTTCACCCTCTCCCACCCCCGGAGTGGTGACTCGTTTCCGCTCGAATATCATTAACGGAGAAACCCAGGGCAGTGTTGCATCATTTGATCTTCAACTGGAGAACAGCGGCGGTAAAGATTCCTCCCTTTATGATTCGATCAAGCAAATCACGATCGTATACAACGTCTCCGTAACCTTTGACAAAGTTGAAAGCAGTGGTTTCACCTTTATTAAGAAAGAAGGATCCGCTAATACATTTATCGGGACCCCGACGTCCACCGACCTGATCAAGAGCGGAGATGTCGTTCTCGTAGATATTTCCGCTACGACATCCTCGTCATCCGTCGGCAGTTTCAAAATCAGTTCGTATTTTATTGAATACAACAGTTGATTCGTTAAGAAAACAATCAAAAAAGAGGCCTTGAACCGGCCTCTTTTTTATTTTCTTTATATGTCTCACTTCGGAAATATTCGAGAAAATCCGTTTACTTTTCGATCTGTTTGCCGGAAAGATATGCGTTGATGAATCCATCAAGTTTGCCGTCCATAACACTTTGGACATCGGTTTCCTCATAGCCGGTCCGGTGATCCTTGACCATGGTGTACGGGCAAAAAACATAGGAACGGATTTGGCTTCCCCAGGCAATATCCATCTGGGTGCCCTTCAGATCTTCGATTTTTTCCATATGAGCGGCCTGAGCCAAGGCAAAGAGCTTGGCCTTTAACATGTTCATCGCGGTTTCTCTGTTCTGGATCTGGGAACGTTCGGCCTGACAGGCTGCGACACAACCGGTCGGTATGTGCGTCAGGCGTATTGCAGAATCGGTCTTGTTGACGTGCTGTCCGCCTTTTCCGGAGGATCGGTATGTATCTACTCTCAGATCGGAAGGATTAATTTCGATTTGAATGGAGGAATCCAGTTCCGGAATCACCTCGCAGGATGCAAACGATGTATGTCTGCGTCCGGAAGCGTCAAACGGAGATATTCGAACCAGTCGGTGAACTCCGATTTCGGATCGGAGAAATCCATACGCGTTTTCTCCGCTGATCATGACGGAGACACTTTTGATGCCGGCCTCATCGCCGTCCAAATATTCAAGTTCTTTCAGTTCGAAGTCATGCATCTCGGTCCATTTCACGTACATGCGATACAACATTTCGACCCAATCCTGAGCTTCGGTCCCCCCTGCACCGGCATGCAGTGTCAGTATAGCATTGTTTTTATCGTATTCGCCCGTAAGAAGTGTCTCCAAACGGGTAGCTTCAAATCGCTTCTCATAATCGGAGAACGCTTCGCTCACCTCGATGAATACCTGCTCATCTTCAGCCTCAGCGCCCAATTCACATAAGAGCAAAAGGTCTTGCCGATCGGAAACCAGGTGTTTATAATTGTCCACCTTTTTCTGTAAGCGTCGAATCTGAGTTTGGATTCGTTGAGCCTTTTCGACATCATTCCAGAAATCCGGCTCTTGCGCAACTGCTTCCATCTCGGAAATGCGGTCGCCGATCGCGTCGATCCTCAGCGCTTCCGACAGCAGTCGAAGCGGTTCTTCCAAGGCCACGAGTTGAAGTCGTACGGGCTCGAAATCAATCATACCGGACTGCCCGCTCTCTTGATATCCTTCACGAACTCCGCCAGCCGCGCCAACGCCTCCTTGATGTTCTCCATCGAAGATGCGTAACTGATCCGTACATGTCCTTCACCACAGGCACCGAACGCATTACCCGGAACGATCGCAACTTTCTTTTCCATCAGGAACCGTTCGCAAAATTCCTCGGAGGATATTCCTGTTTCCCGAACGGACGGGAAGGCGTAAAAGGCTCCCGTAGGCTCAAAGCAAGTCAATCCCGCATCCAATAATCCCTTATGGATCACTCTTCTTCTGCGGTTATACTCGTCTTTCATCAACTGGACGTCCTTATCTCCGTGTAGTGCCGCTTCGATAACCGCATACTGCGCGGTTGTCGGAGATGACATGATGCAATACTGATGCACTTTGTTCATCGCCTGAATAATCGGCCCCGGACCGGCGGCATAGCCGATGCGCCATCCGGTCATCGCGAATGATTTGGAAAAACCGTTCACCACGATCGTCCGGTCACGCATGGACGGAAAAGACGCAACCGAGGTAAACGGCTCATCATTGTAGGACAATTCGGAATAAAGTTCATCGGACAAAACGATGATTTCGGGATATTTTTCCAGAACATTCACGACCGCCTGAAGATCGGATCGGGTCATAGTTGCACCCGTCGGATTACACGGGAACCCGAGCATTACATACTTCGTCTTCGGCGTTATCGCCTTTTCCAAATCATCGGGGCGGAGCTTGAAATCGTCTTCCTGTTTTGTTGCGATGATCACCGGTACCCCATGAGCCATCAAAACAGTCGCCTTGTACGAAACAAAGCAAGGCTCAACGATGATGACCTCGTCACCGGGGTTTATGAGTGTCCTGGCCGCCAGATCCAATGCCTCACTTCCGCCGACAGTGACCAGAATTTCTGCAGCCGGGTCGTATTCGAGACCGTAGCGTCTGTGCATATATTTGGCGATCGCTCTTCGAACCTCGATATACCCTTGATTGGGCGAATAATGTGTATAGCCCTGATCCAGAGAATATATTCCGGCTTCCCGGACTCTCCACGGCGTTACGAAATCGGGTTCGCCGATCGAAAGAGAGATGACCTCTCCCTTCATCTCGTTCGCCAAATCGAAAAACCGTCGAATCGCCGACGGCGGGATCGATCGAACCACACCGGAAATTTTATCGTCATATGAAATGCTCATCCGAATTACTCCTATTGTACTCCGACAACACCGAGGCAGATTACAGAACGATGGTTTCCCTGTCATCCGTTGGCTTCGCGTCGAAAATGATGCCGTTGCTTTTATACTTTTTGAGGATAAAATGAGTCGAGGTCGATACAACCCCCTCAATCGGTGCGACCTTCTCGGCAATAAATGATGCGACTTCCCGAAGGGTCGAATCCTCAATGATGATCATCAGGTCAAAGCCGCCGGACATCAGATAACACGATGTGACCTGCGGGTAGCGATAGAGTTGGCCTGCGAGCTGATCAAAACCTTTGTTTCTCTGGGGCGTGATTCTGATCTCGATCAACGCCGTTACGGATTCGCGATTGGTCTTATCCCAATTGATGATGGCGGCATATCCCAGAATGATGTTCTCATCACCAAGCCTTGCCAGTTCTTCGGAAACCTCATTCTCACCGGCATTGATCATCACCGCTAATTCCGAAGCGGGGACCCGCGCGTTACGCTCAATCAAGGCCAGCAGTTCTTGACGATTGATCATGATATCACCTTCCCCCAAAGAGTATTTCTGAGTATTGTACCACACTATGCCCGAAAATCGATAATCGGGTCAGATTCTCGCAACTCCGGACTTCCTCGCCGCGTCCGCAACCGCCGCGGCAACAGCTTTGCCGACTCGAGGATCGAAGGCATCGGGGATAATAAAATCGGCCTTGAGCTCCTCGGGTGAGACGAGATTTGCGATCGCATATGCCGCGGCCAGTTTCATATCGTCGTTGATATCGGATGCGCGAACATCCAACGCACCCCGGAATATCCCGGGAAACGCAAGGACATTATTGATCTGGTTGGGATAATCCGAGCGGCCGGTCGCAATCACCGCGGCGCCCGCACGCTTGGCAAGGTCCGGATGTATCTCCGGCGTCGGATTGGCACACGCAAAAACGATCGCCCCCGGGTTCATTGTCCGGACCATGTCCTCAGATAGAGCGTCGGGTCCTGACACGCCGATGAAAACGTCCGCACCCGCAATAACATCGGCGAGTTTTCCCTTTAGCGCATGGGGATTGGTGATCATCGCCAGTTCCTTCTTGGCGTCGTCCAGGCCCTCTCTTGCGCTCCACAAGGCACCTTTTCGATCGCATACGACAACATCCCGGAGTCCGCAGGACAGAAGCAGTTTGGTGACCGCCGTCGCGGCGGCTCCGGCGCCGTTGACAACGAGCCGGATCTCTTCGATTTTTTTATTAACGATACGTAAAGCATTTAATAATCCGGCAAGAGTGATGACAGCCGTTCCGTGCTGATCGTCGTGAAAGATGGGGATATCACAAATCTGCTTCAGCCTTTTTTCGATCTCAAAACATCTCGGTGCAGCAATATCTTCGAGGTTGATACCGCCGAACGAGCCCGCGAGCAAAGAAACGGTTTTAACGATGTCATCAACGTTTTTGGAACGGATACACAAGGGAAACGCATCCACGTCCCCAAACGCTTTAAAAAGGGCACATTTCCCTTCCATGACCGGCATGCCCGCTTCGGGTCCGATATCACCCAAGCCGAGTACCGCCGTGCCGTCGGTAATGACCGCCACAAGATTGTGACGCCGGGTATAGACGTATGATAAATCAATGTCTTTTTGTATCTCGAGGCATGGCTCTGCAACACCGGGCGTGTACGCGAGAGAGAGCTCCTTCTTTGAGCCGACCGGCGCACGCGCGATCACCTCGATTTTGCCTTTCCATTCAATATGCTTCTGTATCGCTTCCTGCTTCACGTCCATTTGCTGATCCTCCCAGTGATAAATAAACATGCTCATAATAATAATAGAGATCGGCTTGAAAAACAATCCGACATCCGGCGCGAAATGTGTGTTTCTATGATGCAAACGAATAATCAGGATGGTTCGGCGGTAATTTCAGAAGCCTTTTCTCTGGCATTTGAAATCTCATACAAGACACCGGCCAATCGCGCGAAAGATAAGACATAAAAAGCGAGCCAAAAACCCTCAAGAAAGAAATAGGGCTTGATTGAAGAATCGATCAACAGATCAAAAATCAATTTGAGCGAGAAGAAAAAAAGGCCGTGGATCGATAAGGTAATGAAAATAGGCAGTTTGATTCCCGTTGTCTTTTTGATGCTGGCGAACGACGCGTCAATCGAATTCATATGCTCTTGAATAATCAGAGACGGTGCCAGTGCAAGCGGAGCAAAAATTAGAATGGCAAATAAGGGCATCATCAGGAGCGGCACGGCAAATATCGATGACAGAGCAAAAATAAAAAACATCAACGGCGGCAGTCGCTTGATATATCGTAACAGACCGGATCCGGCCGGCATGTCGATCTTATCCGACAGGTATACAGCGAGGTACAGAAGACCTATGAAAATAAAAACAAAAAACAAAACGATTTCGAATCCTCGAAAAATGAAATTTCCGGCTGTAAACGGCGGAAGTCAGAGCGCCGCGGCGTCGGCAGGTCCCAATTCCCGGTATTTAAGATACCACTTTTCCAATTTGGAAAAATCAGGATCCCCGATCGGATAGAGCCTTGTAATCGAGCGGACCAACATAACGGCCAAAAACAGAATCCGGGCAAACCATCTGTTCTTAAGTACGTCGATTTTCAATGATTCAATAATCGTCGGAGCCCTTTTTTCTTCCATAACGCCTATTCCCGGAAGACTCGAATCATTCCGATTGATTTGTTTATTATCGCCGAAAGAATCGATTAATTATATCATCAATTCAAAACAAACGGCAATTTACCGATCAACAATACATGATATAATGAGCATGATTTCATTGAAAGGCGGGTTCTTCTATGACACAATTCCGCATTTACCCTGATTTGTTATATTTGCTTCCCGTAAAAACACACAACACAAGCGACCTGACGGAAATCCTTGCGCGTCATCCCGAAATCCGCTTTGTGTCTTTAGTCGGCATTGATCTTGCGGGGAATGATACGGACGAGAAGATTCCGATCTGCGACTTTCTGGATAATCTCCACGGGTACTTGAACGGACACGTTGTTCAAACGGACGGCTCCTCTGTTGTGTTGCCCGGGATCGCCACACTGAATGACGGGCGCGTTGATTTCGAACCGGACAAGGATGTAATCTGGTATGTAGACTATAACTACGAACATATGGATCCGGTAACCGGCAATCCGATCGGAACGCTTCGCATCCCTTCTTTCCTGGTGCATAATGCGCAGAAAGTTTGCTCGCGATCAATCCTGAAGCGATGCGCAGACCGTTTTTCGAGCGTTCTGACGGATCTGCTTAAGGAAAAGCCCGATCTTTGCAGTGATTTCGGCATTCAGTTTACCGACATTGACCGGATTGAATTGATTGTAGCAACGGAGCTCGAGTTCTGGGTCAGTTCGCCCGACGAGCAAATCAATGCACAATTGTTAACGATATCGGAAAGTCTCAAAGAACAATACTGGAAAAGGACCAAGGGAGTGGTTCGTACAGCCTTGGAGCAGGTCATCATGCTCCTGGAACTCTACGGATTCGAGCCCGAAATGGCGCACAAAGAAGTCGGCGGGGTCAAAGCGCATCTAACCGGCAAGGGCGAGTTCCACAATATCATGGAACAACTTGAGGTCGACTGGCATTACGCAAACGCGCTCCAATCGGCAGATTATGAATTGATGGCCAGGATTTTCATCAAGGAAATATTTCGTTTACACGGGCTGGATGTCAGTTTTTCCGCCAAACCGCTGCAAGGTGTTGCGGGAAGCGGCGAGCATACGCATGTAAACGCAGTCGCCTTCCTGAAAGACGGACGGAAGGTCAATCTGTTCAGCCCCGCGGATCCGCGAAAGGACTACCTCGGGATCATCGGTTGGGGTGCACTGATGGGGTTCATGAAACATTACCAGCTGATCAATCCCTTTATTTCGGTTACAACCGACGCATTCAACAGACTGCAACCCGGATTCGAAGCGCCGACACACCCCGTTGTTTCTCTGGGCAAGGATATCGATACTCCTTCGAGAAACCGCACGGTACTTCTGGGGTTGATTCGAAATATCGATTCATCGATCCAGACCCGGTTTGAAATCCGCTCTCCGAATCCGCATACAAACACTTATTTGTGTCTGTCGGCAACGTACCAGTGTATGCTGGAAGGGATCGAGTATGCCGTTCGATCCGGGCGCGATGCACAGGACCTGGAAGCGGAATTTTGCAAGCCGTACGGAGCCGAAGGCAAATATCTCGACAAGGACCGTCTGTACCGCTCCGAGGAGGATATTTTCGTTCAGTATTCGGCCGACGAGAGAAACAAACTCTTCGGGACACCCCCCTCGACCGTCTACGACTCCCTTAGAGGACTTCTGCGCGACGATTACCTGATTCCTATACTTTGTGCCGGAGAAGTCTTCAGCGACGGTTTAATCGAGTCCTATGCCCATGCCATGCTTGACCGTTGGCAGACGGAACTCGCCGAACGGATTATCCCGGATAGTCTGAACCGGATTCGTATGATCGTACCGACCCATAGCCCATCCAACGGATACGACGAGGGGCTTTGGAAAGATATTGACAAATTGAGAAACCGCCTCGCGAAAGATACAGCGGATTATGTCTCGATATTCAAGGAAATCCGGATGGCAATCGATGCGAGAAACCTGCGGGAATTGTCTCGTTTACAGCAGTTGATGAACTCTCTTCTAACCGAGCTTGTCACGCTCTATTTCGAATACCGTCAGAATCAAATCTGACCGGTATCAATCCGACGAATAGATTCTCATCCTCGCGATGAAACCCGGAACATCCTTGATGCCGAGTTCCAGGTCCTTTTCAGTGAGATGGCCTTCCTTTCCGATGATAAAAGCGGTTTCCGATTCCGATACGATCGGTGCCGTCTCAGTGGTCGACCGGGGGAAGCATCGGGCAATGGATTCGATCTCGGGGCGGCCCGAAACGCGAATCATTGCCTTGACAGGCATTTCCAGATGCGGGGCGACGACGCTTTCCGGCGGGTAGAACCATGTCGTGATATGCGCGTTTCTTCCCTTGTGCAGTGCCCCGTCCAATATATCGCCGACCACAGCGGATGCGGTGGCCATCTTCCCCGCTCCTTTGCCGTAAAACATTACACCCCCGAGCGCGTTTCCATGTACCCGGATTGCGTTGTAGACCCCGTCCGCGACGCAGATCGGATCTTCTCCGGGCACGAGATGCGGCGCGACAAGGAGGTGCGCCTTACGATCGTTCGGGTTGATAAAAAGCGCGAGCAATTTAATCTTGCAATCCAGCGCTTTGGCATATGCAATATCAACGACTCCGACCGAAGAAATGCCCTCCGCATAAATTTCGTTCGGATTAACATAAGCACCGTTCATCGCGATGGACGCCAGGATCGATATTTTACGCTGCGTATCAATCCCTTCAATATCGGTGGACGGATCCTGCTCCGCGTACCCCTTTTCCTGAGCACGGCGCAGCGCCGAAGAGAAATCCTTACCCTCCTCCGCCATCCGTGTGAGGATATAGTTGGTGGTACCGTTCAGGATTGCGGTAACACTCATGATTCGATTTGCCGCGAGGCAGCGGTGTAACGGCCGAATGATCGGGATTCCTCCGCCGACAGCCCCCTCAAAAAGATACGAACAGGTATTCCTCTCCGCCAACTGCATCAACTCGACACCGTGTGTCGCAACCAGCTCTTTGTTGGATGTAACAACGGTTTTTCCGGCGGACAGCGCGCGCACTGTATAATCATAGGCGATCCCGGCACCCCCGATCGTCTCTACGATGAGCGAAATATCATCGTCCTCGAAAATCTCATCTGCGTTGACCGTCACCCGGTCCCCCATCGGGTGGTCCGAAAAGTTTCTGACGTCCAGTATTTTCTTAACATGAAGCTCCTGGCCCAGGTGCTTATTGATCTTTTCGATGTTCATTTCGATCACGTCCGCTACCCCTGAACCGACGACACCGAAACCGAGTATTGCAATGTGAATCATTTTTGTCCCTCCGCTGATTATTCTCTGGCCATGATCCGGCAGGACCGAACCCCGGGAATTTTGCCGACATCGGCAATAAGAATATCGATCGAACGGTTCATGCGGTCCGTCTCCATGGAAATGGAAACGTCGGCCAATCCGTTGATCGGAATATTCTGATTGATCGTAAGAATGTTTCCTTTTGCGAACGCAATGCATTGAATGATACCGGATAGGATTCCCGGAAAATTCTCCACCGCGATGATAAGTGTAACAAGCTTACCCTTACTGCTTTCGTAAAAAGGCATAATCGAGTCCTTGTATTTGTAATAGGCGCTTCTCGATAAACCGACCGTATGAACCGCCTCGTTGACCGAAGCGGCTTTCCCCGAGTTTAATAATCTCTTCACGGACATAACCTTCACAAACACCTCAGGCAGAATGTCCGATTTTACTAAAAAATATTCGTCATTTTGAGACATACAATCCTCTGATATAAAAAATTACTTGCGGAGCTGTCCGCAAGTGGTGCACATTTGTCTATGAACAGACTATATCATGCGTGGTCTGATAACGCAAGTAAATCGGTTCGATTTATCCGATCAGCGCGTGTTTAATTGCTCCAGAAGAGACCGGATCGCTTTCCCGCGATGACTGACGGAGAGTTTTTGCTCCGAAGTAAGCTGCGCTGCGGTCCTACCGAGCTCCGGAATATAGAAAATCGGGTCATATCCGAATCCATTCGTTCCGAACTCGGTATTGATCAGAATACCGTCCATTCTTTCCTCAACGATGATCGGCGCGGCATCGTCGCGCAATAGAACCATCGCGCACGAAAAATGCGCTGTTCTCTCTGTCAAGGGAACGTCCTTAAGCAAGCGTGAAAGCTCGGCAAATTTTTCCCGATAGGACGAATCCTTACCAAAAAACCTGGATGAGCGGACACCCGGCGCACCGCACAACGCATCAATGCAAAGGCCGGAATCGTCGGCTAAAACGTATCCGCCGGTCTTTTGGAAAAGCGCCGTTGCTTTTATCAAAGCATTTTCGACAAAGCTGTTTCCGTTCTCATCCGGCATCAAGTCGATGCCGATTGCGTTCATTCCTACTACCTCAAACGGCATACCGTCCGTTGCGGCGCGAATTTCATTCAGTTTATCGGAATTGTTGGTTGCGACGATCATTCTTTTCACGTTCAGAGCACCCTCCAGGACCTGGGATATTGATTCTTAAGCGCACGATCCGAATATTTTGCGAAACCGAGCGGAAACCCGTCGACACTGACGATGACGAAGGCACGATCCTCAAGCCCGCCCGCTTCTTCCTCATTCGTGAAAATCGTTTCGCCTTTCAAATACCGTGCCACTCGCTCGTCATTTCGATCAAGGGAGACCCGGCGCTCCGGGCGTATATCCCCGTAATGTAACGCCGGCGCAAGGGACACCGAAGGAGTAAAAACGAAACCGGCGCCGGTATTTTTGATGTCCCCGCAATACGCACCGATTTTTACGGCATGAAGACCATGATATAAGTCGACGGGCATTTTATGATAATGCAGGCGACCGTTGGCGGTATAGGCGTGTTTCTCCAATTTTCGAAGAAACAGTTCGGATGCCTGCGCGGTTAGAAGCCCTTTAAAAAAAGACTCCGCGCAACCGGGCACGGCAAATCCGGCACGGGATCGGGAATTCGCGGTCAAATCCCCGCGCGAACAGGCTCCGTCTGCGACTCCTTTTCGTAAATGAACGCAAAAATGCCCTTCTCCCCGGCTTCGGTGCGGCCAAATCCGTATGGCTCCGCGGTCTTCACGAAATACGCGTGAAAACGACACATCCGGCACATCGGGGTGTGTCACGATCTCGTATCCCTTGAATTCCGTAATAAACCACTCCGCCATTCTTTCATTTTCTTCCCGCGAGAAGGTACAAGTCGAATAGATTAATGAGCCGCCCGGAGCCAGCATCCGGTCCGCTTGAACCAGAATGTCCCTCTGCATTTTTACCGTTGTGTCCGCTCCGTAGCGCTCCCAGCTCTTGATCGCGGAAGGGTCCCTGCGAAACATCCCTTCCCCGGAACACGGGGCGTCGATCAGGATCTTATCAAAAAAACCGGGAAACCGGTCCGCCAAACGCTCCGGCGTCTCGTTCAAAATGACCGCATCGCTTATTCCCATCCGTTCAAGATTGCGAAGAAGCGCCCGGCAACGCTCTGTCGATATATCATTAGCGATAAGAAGACCGTCGCCGAGAAGCATCTCGGCGATCCGCGTCGTCTTGCCGCCCGGAGCCGCGCACAGGTCCAATACGACCTCGCCGGGCTTGGCCGCAAGAATTTCGGCGGGAAGCATTGCGCTCGGCTCCTGTTGGTACAGAACACCTGCGTGGGAATACGGGTCGTTTCCGGAGATTTTTTCGACGGTATAAAATCCGGAAGGGCACCACGGCACGGGATCGGTCTTTATGCCGATCGCAGAAAGCACGTCAGCATCCCGGACGGCAGGCACTTTGGACCGGTTCAAACGGATTCCGGATACAGGCGGCGCTCCGAAACTATTCCAAAAGGCATCTGAATCGGAGTCGTTCTGCTCCGAAAAATGCTCCGACATTCGTTTTATAAAACGGTCCGGAAGAATCATAATCCCAAGTACTCCGATGTGATATACGCGATTCTTTTCACAACGTCGGCCGAAAACGGCGACTTAAGATCTGCCGCCTCGATGACCTCCAGGAAGGGCTTGTTGCCGCCCTCACTGCATATCCGATCGTACTTGACGAGCGCTTCCTGCGGATTTTTACGCGAAATGTCCCACAACTGAAGCGCTGCGATTTGTGCGATACAGTAATCGATGTAATAGAAAGGGTTCGTGAATATGTGGCTCTTTTTAATCCAGGCAGCGCCTGATTCATAAAATTCATTACCGTCATAATTAAGGAAAGGCTGGTATTTGTCTTCAAGAGCCTTCCAGACAGAATGACGTTGAGAATATGACAGATCCGGCTCCCGGTACACGCGGTGCTGAAACTCATCCACCATACATCCGTAGGGCAAAAACAGCAGCGCATCGGTCATGTGCATCTCGCGGAAGGCACTCGCGTTCCCTTTGAAGAAAACTTCCAGATAAGGGTACGACAGGTATTCCAGCGCGGTTGAATGAATCTCGCAGGTTTCGAGTGTCGGAGATTGGCATTCGATGAACGGAGACGAATCAACGCCGCGGATTGCCGCATATGCGTGACCGGATTCGTGCACCAATGTTGAAATATCGTCAAACGTTCCGTTTGCGTTCATAAATATGAAAGGGATACCGTATTCCTGAAGGGTTTCGCAATACCCGCCCGTTGATTTTTTCTCACGCGTTTGAAGGTCCGTAAACCCGTGCTCCCCAAGAACATCGAAGAAAGACGGATCCTTTTCGAAAAGCGCTCTGAAAAGTTCGCCCGCGCAACGCTGGTAGTCGTTCATTTCGATTGCCGGTCTTGGATTACCCTTTGAAAACAGACAGGGCAAGTCGTAATACATCAGTGTGTCAACATCCAGTCTTTTTTTCTGAAGGCGCCGAATCTCGACAGTAATCGGCACGATATACCGGAGAATGTTCTTACGCAATTCCTCAACCATATCCGGTGTATAGTCATACCTCTCCATGCGCTTATAACCGAGTTCCACAAACGTCGGATAATTGAGTTTTTTCGCGATGGACGTTCTGATCCGGACCAGTTCGCCGAATATCTCATCAAACTGATTGATTTCGCCGGCATAATAATCGGACACCGCTATCGCCGCATTCTTACGTTCCTCGCGGTTCGTCGATTCCAAAAACGGATGCATCATCGACAGATTGTACGTATGTCCTCCGAAATTGATTTCTGCTTCCGAGAGAATCTGATCGTATCGATTCTGCAAAGATGCCTCTGAGGACAACTCCTCAACGACCTCGGTCGAGATGGTCTCCTTAGAGGTCTTTGCTTTCATAAATATCATCTTACCGAAGCGTTCCATCAACAGCGGGGCGATCTCCGAATTCAGAAGTGACGAATAAACAGCGGATGTCAACTCCCATACGACAGGATCCGCCTCCTCGAAAAACGTCAGTTCATCGGTATAAAAAGGATCCGAGGTATCCTGATCGTGTCGGATCCGGCTTAAGGACTCGGAGGTATAGAATTTACTGAGCAGTTTCTGAAGTTCGGCAAGCGATGACTCCACCATACTCAAATCTTTGGATGTCATCAGACGAAGGCGCGTTCTCATCGCGCATTCGCGGAACTCCTCGACCGAAGGTCTCTCGTATTTCAAATCGGTGTATTGCGGCATTTCCATAGTATTTCCTCAATTCTACATTTGCTCGACTACTTCGATACCGAGCAGATCCGTACAAATCAGAAGGCCTGTGCATATCGCCTCACACAAGGCGAGACGGGCGGCACGAAGACGGATGTCCGTTCCGGACAGGATACTTGAATTGTTGTAAAAACGATTGAACGCACGCGCCATCTGAGCGGCCAGCCGCGCGACCATGAACGGCTCATTGGTCGACGCCGCCCGGGCGACCGCATCCGGAATTTCCGCGATCAGTTTAACGACCGCCGTTTCATCGTCGGAGGTCAGAAGCGAATAATCGGCCGCCGAACGAATTTCGGAAAGCATACCCCGCTCGTCCGCTTTTCGAAGGATCGAACGGGTGCGCGCGTATGTATAGATCAGGTAAGGGGCCGAATCTCCTTCGAAATCAAGCATCTCCTCCCAGGAGAAGATGATATCCCGCTCACGCCCGGCACGCAGATATGTATAGATTACAGCGCCGATTCCGACTTTACATGCAATCTCGTCGATGTGTTTGTCGTCCATTCCGGTTTCGCGGATCAGGGCGTTGGATTTTATGATCTCTCTGGTCTTGGCGATGCTCTCGTTCAAAAGCTCATCGAGGACCACGATGTTGCCCTCACGCGTCGAAAACTTCATGTTCTTAAACTTAACGAGTCCGAATCCGACATGAACGCAATCCTGCGCGTAGGGCTGCCCGGCTTTATCCAGGACAGCGAATACCTGCTTGAAGTGAAGCGCCTGCGGAAGACCCACGACATAAATATTTTTATAAAAGCCGTATGTTTCGTGCCGGTACATCACCGACGCTATATCGCGTGAGGCATAGATAGTCGTACCGTCTGATTTGATGATAATGCACGGAGGCAGTCCGTATTCGTCAAGCATGACGACCCGGGCACCTTCGCTCTCCACGAGAAGACCCTTCTCATTAAGGAGCTCGACAACCTGCGGTATCCGGTCGCTGTAAAAACTCTCTCCGTTATAGTTATCAAAGGAAACACCCATTTTCTCATAGACCGCCGCGAATTCCTTAAGGGACATTTCGCGAAACTTTTCCCAGAGCGCTTTTTCTTCCGGTGCTCCTTCCTCAAGTTTTCGGAAGTTCTCGCGCGCCAAATCCGACAGGCCGGGATCTTCCTTCTCCGCCTCATGAAATTTCACATAAATCCGGAGAAGTTCGTCGATCGGCGATGCCAAGAGAGCCTGGTCGTCGCCCCATAGCCGATAAGCGGTGATCAGTTTTCCAAACTGTGTCCCGTAATCACCCAGATGATTCATCCGGACTACGTTGTATCCGAGCTTTTTATAAATGCGGGACAGAGAGTGTCCGAGAACCGTCGTAAACGCGTGTCCCACATGGAAAGGCTTCGCGATATTCGGCGAAGAAAATTCTACGAGAATCGTCTTGTCGCGGCCTTCATCACTGTCTCCGAACCGCAGTCCGCGATCCAGGATGGCTGTAAGCACCGTCCGGGCAACGTCCCCCCGGTCCAGGAAAAAATTCAGGTACGGACCTACGGCTTGTATCTTAAAAATCCAGGGTTCTTCCAATTCGGGATTCAACGCGATTTCGGAAGCGATTATATTCGGCGATTTACGTAGAGTCTTGGATAGAACATAACACGGGAAAGCGTAATCACCGAGTTCCTTTTGCGGTGGGATTTCGATCAGAAGATCCGCTTCGGACGCCGGCAGTCCTGTCACCGATGAAATTTTTTTCGCAATCTCTGTCCGATAATCCATGTGCCGCTCCTCCGAAAAACGCCTCTTGCTACGATTCTGTTTCGTTTAATTATACTCCGACAATGTATCATTAGGTCGACTTTGAGTCAATTTGTGATATTATGTCTTTGTGTTTTTGGGGTGTATCCCGATACTTATACGTTCAGGGGGAACCGTTTCTTGATTCATCATTTTTTCCCGGATATTCCTTTGGTTGTCCTATCCGGACTCGCTTCGATTTTTGCGCTGGTCCTGACCTTTATCGCGTTATCCGCATTCCGCGGGATTCTGCCGAGGGACCGTGGCCGTGCATACGCCTCCCAAGCCGACTTGAGCGTCGGTAAGCCGACGGGTGCCGGCGTATATTTTATCTCCGCTATCCTGATCTCCGCAATCACTTTCCTGCCGGTCGATACCATCTCTGTATTGCTCTATGCGGTGATTTTTCTCTCCATGCTTTTCGGGTTCGGAGATGATCGCTCCAAAAAGCCATGGCATGAATATTGGAAGGGCCTTCTCGATTTGCTGGTTTCCGTTTCTGCGGCTGTGATTTTCACTTTGTATTCGGGTACGCAAATGTATGTTCCTTTCTCGGGGATTTTTGTCCGGATACCTCTATTTGTCTTCATCCCGTTAGCAGCCCTCCTGGTTTGGGCATCGATCAATGTGACCAATTGCACGGACGGAGTCGACGGGCTTTCGTCTTCTCTGTCCGTCGTATCCCTGGGTGCGTTTATCGGATTAGCTTGCCTCCTGGGTACCGGGGGAAACTGGACATATGTGATCCCGGTCGCGATCTGTGCTCTTTTGTCCTACCTCTGGTTCAACACCAGTCCGAGCGTTCTGTTGATGGGCGATGCGGGTTCCCGGGGCCTCGGTGTGATCCTCGCTCTCTGCGCATTATTTTCGAAAAGCCCGCTTTCATATCTGATCATATGCCTCGTCTTCATCGTTGACGGCGGTGCGGGGATCGTGAAGATATCCTTGAAGAGATTTTTGAAAATCAGCGTCTTGAAAAATATTAAGACCCCGATCCATGATCATTTCCGGGCAAGCGGTCAAGCGGCGGACACGGACTCAAAGAAATGGAAAAACCAGACGGTCACCGTCCGGTTTTCACTGATCAGTATACTGATATGTTTCGTTTATCTATTGGCGGAGCGGGTAACAGCCGGATTCTGATCAGACCGTCGAATCCTCCCCGGACGACAAATCCTCCCCGGACGGCAAATCTTCTTCACGTTCACGAGCATCATGATCGGGGAGAATGTTATCCGGTTCAACCTTTGCGACCGTTTCAATCACTTCCTTAATCTGCTTTTGCACCGCTTGGTCGTCTTTGGCGACGGCATCCGCAAGTTGCATCATTTGACTTCTCATTGACGACATATTCTTATCCAATTGAGGCGCACCGGATGAAACGGAAGTCTTTTTTTTCTTTGTTTCCGGTTTATCAGACGCTTCCTTGCCGTCGGAAAAATCTGACGCAACCCGAGCGATTTCTTCAATTCCGGGAACCCGGACTTCGGTTTCAAACTCATACTTTCTTTTGTGTTCTTTCATCTTTTCCACCTCACAATACGTAATGAATCAGAAGAGCGATTAACGAAGCAATGACCAATATCGTAAGAAATCCCAAAAGGATCGCCCTCTTTGGGGATTTGATGCGTTGGGTCGGGGGCGTCGATTCTAAGTCGGACGCGGACGGAATCGTTACGGAAGATTCCGGGGTTTGATCTTCGCGAACAGCTTCCGCCGTAAACTCCGCAGTCGCCGGATTGGGCCGAACAATGGATCGGGCCAGTTTAACCCGCGGTAATAACTCAAGTTGAACATTACGCATGACATCCTTATAATCGGCATCCGGAAGCGCTTTTTCCGAAATAAACTTCGCAGAGTCCGGAATCTCCGTCCCCGTAAAATACAGGATACCTAAAGAGGCATCGTCCGAAATATTGGATGGATTAATTACAAAATTCTGAACCGTCTGTTTAAGCTGGTCGTTTTTTTCTTCTTCGGGCAAATCCGCAAGTTCGGCCAGATGCGCCACGACCGGACGAATCAGATAGGTCGATGCGTCATATACCATTTCCGAGAGTCCGTCGGTCATCAATACGATCGCGTGTGCATCGTCCGTCGTTGTTTTGACCAGACGCAGATAATCCTGAGCATCGGGAAAAGTGACAAAAAACGTACTGCCCGAATTTTCACCGTTCTGCGGAATCGTTATCGGAACAATCCCCGACGAAGTGATTTTTGCGATTAAGCCGTCTCCGATATGTCCGCAAATCATCCGCGTGTCTTTGACCGCGCAGAAGAGCATTGTCGCGGACATTCTCTCGATGCCGTCGATACCGTGCTCGTTTGCGAGGATGGCCAGTTCGGATTGTATTGCGGTGATCAGGATGCTTCGAATTACATTTTCGCGAACATCATGATAAAACGCGTCAAAGTGTTTGGTCAGAAGCCCGGTCACGGTTCGTACTACTGAATTTGAGCCCATCGCGGCATCCGTGTAACGGCTTCCCCCCGCCCCGTCAGATAAACACACGATACTAACTCCGTTTTGGCAGAGAGTCAGAATCGCGTCCTCATTCGCCAGGCCCTTGTCGGTGTGTTTTCTTCCCGCCAAGGAGAGACCGGCCATCTTGATCTTATCCGACATTTTTTCGGCTTAATCCTCCAGGTATTTGAAAAACTCATCCATCGCAACGGATTTGCCCTTGGATGAGTCGACCAGCTCGTACAGTGCGTCCTCTTTCATATTGCTCGATACGATCGATGAACTGCTCGATCCCAAAAACTCGAAAAGCTTCGAGAATTGTGCCGAATCGATGCATATCGGATCGGCGCGTTTGATTGAGAGTCGCTTGAGTAAAGAAAGATCAACACCGTTTCCGACTCCGATATTGAATACAACCAGTCTTCCGGCCTCCTCGAGTTCATTGGTCGCCTTGATGGCCTTCTCCATGTTCTCGATCGCACTGTCTCCCTGCGGGGCGCCGTCCGTGATTACAACCAACCAAGGCTGATAGTACTTGATCCCCAGGTGCTTGTAGCCGTCTTTTCTCAAAGCGAGCAGTTCCAGTGCCGTAAGTATACCCTCTCCGATTGGCGTCAAACTCGTCGTCGCCTGAAGTCTCGGGACCGATTGATCCTTTTCCATCTTGCCGAATGGCAGAAATATATCGACCGTTCCCCCGAATGTCACGATACAAATATCGGCGGCGGCTCGGGTCTCGTCGTTTTCCCTTATGGACGCAAAAAAACTCTGGAGACCGTCATTTAATTGCTTGATCGGATTACCAGCCATTGAACCGCTGATGTCTAAGCAAAAACATATCGGCAGACGCCTGCGTGTGCTTTTGCCAAAATCGGATGAGTCGAACGCTTTTTCCTTCTTAGCCATACAAACCTCCCTATTCGTACATGATGCCGATCAGTATCATGAGCAACGTGAAAACCAATATAAGAAGCACAGTGAGGAGCAGCAATCTCCGGTTCAGGTTGATAAAATCCATAAGAGACTCAAACTTCGACTTTGACTTCTGCGCACCCGGTGATGTACCCGACTTAACGGGCGGATTGACGGCGGGCTTGGGCGCGTTGACGAGTCTTGACGATTCCCTTTCGGGAAGTTTAACCGTCGGTCCTGCGTCTGTCGGAGCACCGCGTAAAGAAGAGCGTTCGGTAACACTCGGCGTGTTCTCGATCTTTCCTTGACCATTGTACATCAAATTTTCTGAAGATGACACATTCGAACGGGTATTCTGGAACGCTCCGCCGGTCGAGGCGTCCATCATCGCTTCGCGTAATGTCTTCTTATAGGTCTTCGGTTTTTCCTCCGAATGATCGGTGACCGAATGGTCGGTATGCGGGAACAGACGGTATGCTTCGTCATCGGCGAATTCTTTACCGATCAACTGCTTTTTGTATTCAAGCACTGCCACATACCATTCGATCGGCTCATAACGGACTCCTTTTCGAAAAGCTTCGACGAACATGGACCGGAGCTCGGGTGTCATGGCATCCCATATTTTGTCGTACCCGCCGATCGGGACCAGAGATTCTCCGGAAGACGCCGACGCGTACGGAAAAGATCGATCCATGATTTCTTCCCTAAGGGTTTCTTTCCCGAAGCGTTGGGAATAGGGATGTTGACCGCAAAACAGAATCGAAAACACCAGTATCGCACAAGAAAAGTCCTCATGAACCGGCCTTCTTAAAACATCCGAAAAGGAGAAATCCCAAAGTTCGGGCGAGGTAAACTCCTCGGTCCCGACGGGGCACGGCATGTCTTCGATCTGCACACTGTCCATATCAATCAGATAGACATGATCCGTATCTTTCATCATCATATTTTTCAATTGGATGTCGCCGATGATGACTCCGTGAATATGAAGATACATCAACTTTTCGAGCACCCGCAAAGCGACCTTAACCACATCGAGACGGTTCCATTCCGGATATTGGGACATTATGGCATCCGGGCCGTCAAATACGCTTCTCATCGTATGTCCGGACCCGACCTGCATTAAAAACCCGACAGGAACTTTATTGTAGGTGTACAAAAGCCGAGACGGCCAGCAGATTCCCGTCGCATTGATACCTTGCTCGGTCATATGGATCAATTTCCGCCAACGAAGCGGGGTAATCACGCCGGCGTGGTAAATCTTCGCGACACATGCGGGATCGTCGGTTCTGAAAACGATACCCTCCGCGCCCGTACTTATCTTTTCGGTAAGAAGGATGGGTTGACCCTCCCGGTCATATACTTTATCCCCGACATTACAGTGCAACTTCACATCCAGATAATCGGCCGTTCTGGATACCGGATGGACCGAATAAGAAAGCTCGGCACTTAAAAAAGCGCCCAGATGCGAATACGGGCGCACCTCATCGTTCGTGACAACGCAGACGGAAAATTGCGCGGGGGCACACATATCCCGGATGCGCTCGACGGCAAAGGAGTGTTGCAGAACGACCAGACACGCATACCGGTCCTCGGAATACTCGCGGATGAAAGATGTCCAGGAAAGATTATCCGATTCGATCAGACGTCCTTCGCTTTGAAACCGGTCAAGCATTTGACAAATCGACTCGGTCAGGCTTTTCTCCTTTGTATCGGCTTGCTTTCGAACGATCTCTATTTGATGGCGAAACGCCCTGTTAATGACAAACTTTTTTTCGGAAGCCGGAGAAGAATTAAAAAACGCATCGGAACGACCGTCAGCAAACAATTGCCGGACAGCTGAAAATTCAATCAGAAATTTGTCTCCGAGTGAGAGCACCAAATCAAAGCTGTCCGTCATTAGCCAGTCCCGCAAAATTATTATTTATCGATTACAATATTATGTTAATAGGTACACGAAAACAAGCACAGTCAATTATTTTTAACTGTAGTGTACTCACTGTGTTACACGCGGCTCTTTTCGTTACGGAAACAAGGCGAGTAGATCATCGAGTTCTTCCCGTCTGCGGATCAACCGGTCTTTTCCGTCCGAACAGATCATCACCTCGGCGGGCCGGAGCCGGTTGTTATAACTTGAAGCCATCGAATATCCGTAAGCACCCGCGTCCAGCACGCAAACGAGGTCTCCTTCGCGGATCACGGGCAAGATTCGGTTTGCAGCCAATACATCTCCGGTCTCGCAAATATTGCCTACAACCGTTACCGCTTCACTGCCGAACGTGTCGTCGACAGCCTTGCCGTCCCGATAAATCTCGATATCGTGCCACACGTTATACATGGACGGGCGAACCAAAACATTCATTCCGATATCCGTTCCGACGTACTTCTCCTCATAATTGTTCTTAATCGCGTGGACCCTTCCCAGGATCACGCCGCATTCTGCGGCGATATATCTTCCCGGTTCGGATTTAATCATAATTTTCGCGCCGTTAATCTGCCGCCATTCATGTACGATGTCGGTCAATTTTGCGGAAAAATCGTTCAAGTCCAGCCGTTTTTCGCCGCTGAGTTTCCGATACGGGATGCCGAATCCCCCTCCGAAATCAACGAATTCCAGTCCGGGAAAGCACTCTGCGAGCGACAGAAAACTTCGAAGCGCTTCAAGAAAATAGCCGGGATCCATGAACAGAGAGCCGATATGCTGGTTGACTCCGACAATTTTCAGGTCATATTCTTTCGCGGCCTTGATCGCATCATCGATATCATTTTCCGCAACCGCGAATTTTGTATGTTTTCCGGCTGTGATGACCTTCTTGTGGTGGCCGTCGCCGATGCCCGGATTAATCCTTACCGCACACCGACCGCCCGGATTCAAACGTCCGAAGCGTCTGATCTGAGCGACGCTGTCCAGACTGGTCATGATGCCCTTTTCGATCGCAAAGCGCATCTCTTCATCGGAGACGTTATTACAGACGTAAAAAATACGATCCGCCGGAAAACCGGCTTTCAGAAGAACGTGGATCTCGCCCGGAGACATCGCGTCCGCATTGAGACCTTCTTCCAGAGCGATTTTCAAAATCGACAAATTCGAGTTGGTCTTGATCGAGTAATTGACTGTAAATGATTCTTCCTTAAGGATCCCCTTCATCTCACGGATTCGTTCTCTTAATATCGATTCGTTATAAACATATAATGGCGTCCCGTAACGTTCGGCCAACAACTCCGGGGATGTTTGTCCGAAAAAACCACTGGTTTCGGTATATGAATACATAAGGTCTCCTCTTCTCATTCCGAATATCAAATACAAACCCGGTCAACGGGCAAATACATTCTAAACACGGGCGGAGATTATTGCAAGGATTTTATTGGTTACTCGATACCGACCATTTTCATTAGATAACGGGCGTTTGCCGCAGTCGAAATTCCGGATGAAAGACGGTAATCGAAGTGGATCCCTTCCTCGTCATATTTCTCGGAAAAGTAGTAGAAACGGATGTTTTTCTCATCTTTGACGGCTTCACAAAGCTGGTAGTCATGCGTTGACATTAATCCGATAACCCACGGCCGAAGCAGGTTCGTTATCACCCGTTGCGCCCCGTCGGTCCGGTCCTTCGAATTCGTACCCCTGAAAATCTCATCAATCAAAAACAATAACGGGCTGTTTGTCCTGGATTTTCGGACGATCCTTTCGATGCGGAGAAGTTCGGCATAGAAGGTCGAGAGCCCGGCTTCAAGATTATCCGCTATTCTCATCGATGAGCCGATTGACATGATCGTCAGTTCGGTTCGGTCTGCGCAACAGATTGTGCCGGCGTATGCAAGTACGGTGTTGATGCCGACGGTTCGAAGCAGAGTGGTTTTTCCGGACATGTTGGATCCGGTAATCAACGCAATTCCGGATGGCAGGGAAAAATCATTCCTGACCTGACGGTTGACAGGGATCAGGGGGTGTCCCATCACATTTGCCGAAAAATACGCGGGCTCTTCGGCCTTTTCCTCTGTTTCAAGCAGAATCGGATACGAGCACTCCGGGTAGATGATGCGCATAACCGCTAAACTTCCGAGTGCCTCCCATGATCCGAGAAGCTCAAAATACTCCGGCAAAGACGCACCGGACCTTTGAATCCATTTTTGAAGGAAATATGCGCAGTACCTATCATACAAAAAGAACGAATTCAAAAGAAGAAACAACAGCGGTTGATTGCGTGCCTGTATAAACAGCGAAATGACATGAAGTCGCGCGAGTTGCTCGGATGCTTTTCCTCCGTTTTTTCCCTCTGCATCGGTAACAAAGGATTTTATATTCCGTAAAAGAGGGGCCTTGACGTCGGCACGTTCAATCCGCTCGAAAAGAGCCTTATACATATACAGTTCAAGGTGCAATCCTTCGGTCGTTTCAAATGTGTGCTTCAATCGATCATAACGGACCGCAGTCAGAACAAGTTGGATAATCAATACAAAAAGAGCAACAAAGTATAAGTTGATAACCGACAGCAAGGATAAGACAAGCGAAACGGTCAGCGAGAGCGAAAGAAAGGCGTACAGGAACAAATGCGACCGTTTGACGTCCTGCTTTTCAAGAGCCGCTGAAGACACATATTCAAGAAAAGCTTTCGGACTGTGCTTGTTTCGGCAGGAAACCCTTCCCACGGCCTGAAAATCCTGTAATGACCACGGGCGATCGAAAAAATCGGAAACCGCCTCTTGCCGATCCCGGATCGACGCTGTTGAAAGCTCCGGATCCGTTGAGGCAAGCAGGAGATCCCTGAATTTTTTTCTGCCGAAAAATGTTTCCGCGACATTCAGCAAGTGAAAAAGAGACCCCGGTCCGAAAAGATCCAGATCCGAAGAATAGTCATGGTCGGCATTTACAAAATCTTTGCCGTCATCCTTAATTTTATGAAAATCGTGGATAAGTCTGGCTTGGTATTCGTCGTGAATCGTCTGAAGGTGACGGTAGTACGCAAGTTCATTCTTCACTTTTATGTGATAAGCAACTACGGGAAACAGCGCGATCAAGAGGAAGGAGCCGGCGACGATCACCGCGAAGTGACGATAAACGGCAAAGTATATGATAAAGAGCGCAAGCGATGCCAGAAAAAGCAGCATACGAATCGTGCTGAGGCGTAAAGAACGGCGACTTAAGAAATCCGCGGAGGACTCCAGTTCGCGTTTTCTGTCCGAAAATAAACGATCTCGATTCTCGGTATTCAGACTCAATGATTGGCCTCCGCAGCCTCGTCACCGGGATCAACGGTATCCTTCGGGACGCTGCCGGTATGATCGGCGGGCTCTGCATTGCGAGGCTTCCGGACCCGTTTCGGGATGGTTTCATCCAAAACATCGCCGATACTGTCATGAATGGTGAGCATCGCCTGCAAATCCAGATAGGTGGAACTTTTATTGATGATGACGACACGGTCATGAGGAAGAAACTGAGCAAAGGTCGCGGCCGGATATACGGTCAGAGACGTCCCGCCGATGATCATCAGATCCGCGTTCTCGATTGCGGCAACCGCCCGGTCGATATTTGCGTGATCGAGATGTTCCTCATAAAGCACGATATCCGGACGTACCATACCGCCGCACTTCGCGCACTTCGGTATGCCCTCCGTGCTTAAAATAAATCCCAAAGAATACTTCGCGCCGCAAGACATACAATAATTACGGCACACCGAACCGTGCAGTTCAATCGTCTTCCTGCTTCCGGCCAATTGGTGGAGATTATCGACGTTTTGAGTGATGACGGCCATAAGCTTGCCTCTTTTTTCCAAACGGACCAACGCCTTATGGGCCTTATTCGGTTTGGCGTCCGGATAGCAAAGCTTTCTCCTGTAAAAATCGAAGAACTCCTCGGGATGCTTCGTGAAAAATGAATGGCTGATGATGTCAACCGGGCGATATTCCAATCCGCTGTCCTGGTTAAATATGCCCTGGCCGCTTCTGAAATCCGGGATCCCGCTCTCCGTAGAAACTCCGGCGCCGCCGAGAAAAACGATCCGTTCCGACTCCGCAATCAAATGCCTGAGCTGAGAAAACTTTTTCTCGCGTGCGCCGTCATATCGATCCAATCGAGTTTCCACGAGTTAACCTAAACCCCCACGTTTCAGTAAACTATCCGATTATTATGTCAGTTACCGGCTGAGCCTCCGACGTCATCGACAAAGAAATCCATCCGATCTCCGTCACCGCCTGCGGCACCGAACATTTCCTTGCCGAGGATACGCTTCTCATCCCGTTCCTTTTCGACAATTGTGCTCAGCGCCTTGCGCGTCCGATCCGAATTCCGAATGTTCTTGAGTTCAATCGATGAGTTTGTCTTGTCCGCGGTAGACAATATCACTGATCCCACTCCAAAAATCTTCTGTCCGAATGTTCTTGATAATTGAATATCCAAAACCCGGTACAGCAAGAGTTCATCGACCTTTGTGTTGAAAAAGCCCTTCTTTACATAAAGCCGATTTGCGTCGAAACTATAAACGGTAAAGGATATCGGCAATCCCAAATAGCGCTTTCGATCCTTCCAGAGGATCTCTTCCTCATCGATCAGATTACTCAGTTTGTCTTTTTTCGTAGCCATACTTCCCCTCCCGAAAAAATGTTTCTTCGCTCATTATAGTATCGATACAGAAGTTCGTCCAGAAAATGATTTTTAACCCGAAATCAATTCAGGACCGGGATGTCCGACGTGCATTGCGGAAAATAATCGGACCACAAGTGATCCTTTGAGAAAAAATCATCCGACCGGCACAAATAACTCTGTAATACCGCCCCGCCGGTATCCGGTATCGGATCATCCCATGTGACATCCACATGATACCAGGTCCCGTCAATTTTCACCTGGTTCCACGCATGCGGGACAAATCGCATTTGTGAATCGAACGCTTTACCCGAGACAATTCTCGTCTCAACGCCGCATATGAGCATGATCGCCGCGAAAGCCTCGGAATAGCCCTGACACTGGCCTTTACCGTCTTTGATTACGCTGAGGGCAGTCGCCAGATAATCCTTATCTTCAGAATCCGTATATACGGTATTCACGACGAGATAATCGTGTATCGCTTTTATCTTTTCATATGGACTCATGTCCTTGCGAATATTCTGCTCAACGATACCCGAAATCAGCTCGTCAAGAACAATCTGTTCAGAGTCCGTAAACGTCGGGTCATCCTGATTACGGTACGCGCCCACGACCGTGCCGCAATGGTTGTATGAAAAAATCAATCGGATCGTACAAGGGGACCGGTTATCATATTCGATCTGTACTTCTCCGCCCTGGAAAGCGGAGTGAAGCGCGCCGGCTGCCGCCAATTCCTCCCAATACCGCGTAAACATGGGATACTCGTCCACCTGAACATATTCGTCCGGCAAAAATGAATACAGAGCGTCCTGAAGAACAAAGAACAGATCCCGACTGCTTCCGATCTCATGGGCTTCCCGGCCGTCGGGCGGAGTCAATTTACCGAAGCCCGCTCCGGGGGCCGGCAGGAAACCGGACACATTATCTTCGATCACGCTCCCGAGATCGGACAGATCCAGATTCAGAGAACAGGATGAGAGCAAGACGGAACAAACGATACAAATGACCGCAGCCGATATGAATAATGAACGACGAACTCTACGCGCAGAACCCATGGACTTCTTTAATCCTTTTGCATACAAAGCGCCTGCTTAAAACATTCTCTTTGCTTTATACAATAACACAAAAAGAAAAACATCGGATAGAGGTAGCGCGAATATCAATATCCGTTAACCGTTCAATTTAGTCTTTCTCGATTCGTCGTATACCTTCTCTGCATCGAAAAGGCGCGAATAGTTTGCGTTCCGGAGTGTGTCTCCGTTCATCATCGCGCGGTCCATGTAAAGATAATTATCGCCGAAGGTGTAATAAGGATACGAACCGATACCGAAGAAAATCCGGAATCCGAGATTTTTCAGATACACGCAACGGCTGTCGGACCCTTTTATGAAATTCCCGTTGGGATATACGAGCATGTCGACTTGTCCGGTCAAGGCAGAAACCTGTTCAAGCCATTTGGCGGTATCGTTTTTAATGACTTCCATCGTGCTGTCATCCGCGTTGATGAGACCATAGGTCGAAGACGCAAATACCCAGCCGGTATCCTTGAGTTTTTCGACGATTTCGATCACCTTCTGACGATTCCGTTCAATATCTTCCCCGGTAGGATTCTCTTCCGGAAGCGCCATGGCGGAAAGGGCTTCGTTTCTGTCGTCGATCTGATCGGGGTCGGTAATGTACCCGAAAACGGTTTCATACCCGCTGAGCGAAATAATTCCTTTGGTCCCGTTATATGAGAAGTCCGGATTCGACTCGACAAACGCATCGAGTATCCCGATCGCTTCGGCGGTTCTGCTCACGACGTTCTGTCCCGAAGCGTTCAGATATTCACCGCAAACCTGCTCCTGATCATTAAATACCAATTTGGAGCATAACCCCTTGCCGTAGAGGTACGCCGAATAACTTACATTCTCCACAACAATCACCAGCGGTTTTTTCCCTTTCGGAACCAAAAGGGCTTTGTCCAACAGAAAAGTATCATTGGACATGTCGACCATCGAGTGGGGATCCACAAGAACGTAATCTTTGTCATATAAGGCCTGGAGTATCCGTTTGAACTCTTCCGTTGTCAAATAGAAGGATTCAGTCGCGGATCCGCCGCCGGTCGAAAAGGCCAACTCGGTATCGGCAATCAGCGGCTTTACACAAATGACTTCGATTTGACCGAAATAATTCTCGACCAAAACAGTATTTGATGTTGCCTCCAGCAGTTTAGCCTGAACTTTCTGGTCATCCGGAAAAATGCGGGCCATGTCGGACAGAATTTTCTCGGCGGAATAATATCTGTAATTTGCCAGAAGATCGTCGCATTGCTCCATGATCGGATCGTACATCACGATCTTTAATTCAGCCAGTCTCCGGTATGCGTATGCGTAGACAAAACCGTCCGATACACCGATGATGTACTCGAATTTGTTTGCCGCCTGAATGTAATCGTTTTCGTCAGAAAGCCGCTCGGCTTCCTGAACATCTCCTTTGGCAATCTCAATATTATCGATCTCTTTTCGAAGCGGAGTCGAGAATGCCTCAATATTCGAATAGTCTCCGATCTGTTCAAAAATATACTGGAGCGTCGGCTTTTCGATCGTTCCGAGGAGAAATTCCTCCGCAAGGTCATTGAGCCAGTTGGAAAGCGATGCGCCGGTCATTTCCTTCATTTGTTCCAGGAACGCGCGGTCGTCATTGCCGGGTTGATAACGATTATAACGGATCCGATCCTCGATGGAACGAACACGCTCATCGACGATACTTTCCATGGACAGAAGAATCTGCATCTCCTTTTCTACCGAAGAAAGATCTTCCGGAGAAACCTTGACGATCTCGGCGTGAATCTCCCGGTACATCTCGAGCGCCCTGTTGTATTCGCGGTCATTCAGGGCTTCCTTGAAGGCGGGAATCACGCCCGAGAGACGGGTGTTGTTGTTGTAGATCACTCCGAGGACAGATACATATAAGACCAATACAACCAGACATACGGCCAGTATGGTCTTTTTTTCGCGAGTAAGAGGTTTCTCGATGTGTTTATCGATACCAAAATCGGCGGTCAATCGGTCATTCTCCTATGGACAGTTGACGGTTCTTGAGCGTCTCTTCCTTCAAATAATAACCGATCGCGGGCGTTTTGCGAATACGGTAGTATTCGGGATCCGAAAATCCGACATCGGTAAGCCGTGACACGGAGGTCATTCGACTGCCCTTTTTGGAAACCAGTACCTGCACTCCCTGCGAGTTTCTGGTCGCCTTCACCGGAATCAGAGAACTTGAGAAAACGATTGCCTTTCGTAGTGACGAGAAAGCGGCAAAATCCTCCGGATCCGTCAGATAATGAATGGCAATAATCGGCGAGCCCTCAAAGCAAGCGTGAATCAGCTTCTTGCGGTTCTGTTTAGTCTCATAAGCGGAAAGCGGAATTCGGGACATTTTTCCGTTCTCGTAGGCAAACAGCATCTCTCCCGCGTAATCCTCCGTGATCAGCATGAAAAGGATCCGTTCACCCGGTTCCGTATTCAATATGTTCGGAAGATACGTACCTAACTCGGAAGGCTTCGTGTCGGACAGTTCGTGAATCCTCATCTTGTAGACACAGCAGGCGCTCGAAAAAAACAGCACCTCGCTCTTGTTTTTGCCATCGGCCTCGATCATGATGCGATCTTCTTCCTTGGTCTTGAGTTCTCCCGCGCTTCGAAGTGATGTGAGCGGAAGTTTCTTAAGGTACCCGTGCTCGGTCATAAACAGTTTGAGTCGATAATCCTCAATCATATTGTCGTCGGTGAACGTCTCCGCATGCTCCGCCCTCAGGAGCTCGCTTCTTCGATCCTTTCCGTAGCGCTTCGCCACGTTTTCGAGCGTGGTGATGATCAGCGCGTCCTGACGTTTGGGTTTGCTCAGTATGTCCTCAAGATCCTTAATCTCTTCAATCAATTGTTCCCGGTCCGCGGTACGGTTGAGAATATATTGGCGGTTGATATTACGCAGTTTGATCTCGGCGACGTACTCCGCCTGAAGGGCATCGATATCAAAACCTTTCATCAGGTTCGGGATGACGTCGACTTCAAGTTCGGTATTGCGTATGATCGCGATCGCCTGATCGATATCCAGAAGGATTTTTGCCAATCCGTCCAGCAAATGCAGGCGACTTTGCTTTTTCCGAAGATCGAAAAGCAGTTCGCGCTTCTGGCACGCGCGCCTCCAGACGAGCCACTCCGCGATGAGGGCACGAACACCGAGCACCCGCGGCATCCCGTTAATCAGTACATTGAAGTTGCACGAGAAGGTATCCTCCAGCTTTGTGAAACGGAAAAGCTTGGTCATCAGCGACGCCGGATCCGTACCGCGTTTACACTCAATACTGATCTTGAGACCGTCGAGATCCGTCTCATCGCGGATATCCGAAATTTCTTTAATCTTTCCGGTTCTGACCAGCTCGGTGATCTCGTCAATGATTGCCTCCGCGGTGGTGGAATAAGGAATCTCGACGATCTCGATCAGATTGTTCTTTTTGTCGAACTGATACTTGGAGCGTACGCGAACCGGTCCGCGTCCCGTCTCGTAAACCTGGCGCATCGCCTCTTCGTCGTAGAGGATCAATCCGCCACCCGGGAAATCGGGAGCCGGCATGATTTCCATCAAGTCGGAAGCGGGATCCTTCATAAACGCGATTGTCGCCCGACAAACCTCCGCAAGGTTGAATGAGCAGATATTCGACGCCATACCGACAGCGATGCCCTGATTGCTGTTCACGAGGATCGCCGGGAACGCAGCGGGAAGAAGGCAGGGCTCCTTCATCGAGCCGTCGTAATTGTCCATAAAATCGACGGCATCCCGGTCGAGACCCCGGAATAATTCTTCGCAGATCTTATCGAGCCGTACCTCGGTATATCTCGAAGCGGCAAACTGCATATCACGCGAGTACTGACGACCGAAATTGCCCTTGGAGTCGACATACGGATGCAACAGGGCACCGTTACCGCGCGTCAATCGGACCATAGTCTCGTAAATCGCCAGATCGCCGTGCGGGTTCAATTTCATCGTCTGCCCGACAACATTGGCCGACTTCGTCCGGTTTCCGGTCAGGAGGCCCATCTTGTACATCGTGTACAGCAGTTTCCGGTGTGACGGTTTAAACCCGTCCATCTCCGGAATCGCGCGCGACACGATGACACTCATCGCATAAGGCATGTAATTCTGTTCCAGTGTATCCGTGATCCGTTGTTCCTGAACCGGCTTCTGAAGAGCGGCTTCCGTGCGAAGCTGTTCCTTGAGCGACGGCCGGATTCCCGGCTCACCGGAAGATTCAGTTCCTCTTTTTTTCATAATAATCTCCGTAAAGACTTCCTGATAAAGAAGTCAAAATTATGGGATTCACCCTAAACGATGTCCAAAAGATCGAGGTACAGATGCCCGTTCTGCTCGATGTGATTTTTTCTCCCCTGCAGATTGTCGCCGAGCAAGAGGTCAAAAACCGCGTCCGTCTTCTCGGCGTTTTCCGGAAGCACCTTGATCAGGCGCCTCGTGACCGGATTCATCGTGGTTTCCCACATCATCTCCGGCTCGTTCTCGCCCAATCCTTTGGATCGTTGAATCGAGCAGGAATCCGGCGGGTACATGCGCAGGATTTCTGCCTTTTCGCGCTCGTCATAAGCGAAATGGGTCCTCTCGCTTTTACGGTCGCGGTAGGTGATCTCAAAAAGAGGCGATTCGGCAATGAATACTTTCCCTTCATCGATCAGGGTCGGTGTCAGGCGATAGAGCATCGCAAGAATCAACGTGCGGATCTGAAATCCGTCGACATCGGCATCGGTGCAGATGATGATCTTGTTCCACCGCAAGGAGTCGAGGTCAAACGACGAGAGGTCTTTGTTGTGCTTTGTCTTAATCTCGACACCGCACCCGAGCACCTTGATCAGGTCAACGATGATCTCGCTTTTAAATATCACCGCGTAGTCAGACTTCAGGCAATTCAAAATCTTACCGCGCACCGGCATGATCGCTTGAAACTCGGCGTCCCGCCCCATCTTGCACGCACCCAAAGCGGAGTCGCCTTCAACAATGTACAGTTCCCGCAGGTCATTGTCGCGCGTCCTGCAGTCGACGAATTTCTTGACGCGATTTCCGATATCGATGGAGCCCATCAATTTTTTCTTGACGTTAAGGCGTGTCTTCTCGGCGTTCTCCCGACTTCTCTTATTGATGAGCAACTGTTCGACCACTTTATCGGCGTCCGGTTTGTTTTCGATAAACCAGACCTCGAGTTTTTCGCGGATCAGTTCGCTCATAAAGTCCTGGATGAATTTATTGTTTATGGCCTTCTTCGTCTGGTTTTCGTAACTCGTTTGGGTCGAAAACGAGCTCGTCACCAGGACCAGACTGTCCATAATATCCTGAAATGTGATCTTGCTCTCCCCGTTCTTATATTTGTCACGGAGGCGGATCTGCCGGTCGATCTCAGCGGTGAACGAATTTCTAACGGCCTTGTCCGGCGCACCGCCGTGCTCCAGAAAACTGGAGTTATGGTAATACTCAAGGACGTTGACTTCATTGTTAAACGAAAATGCGACTTGCGCGCGCACCTTATAGTCCGGCTTATCCGTACGATCCCTTCCTTTGCCGATCCCGTCAAACGCGTACGGAACCGTCAAAGGTGTCTCACCGCCCAATTCGGCAACATAGCCAAGAATCCCTTCCGGATAGCAGAAATGATACGTCTCGCCACTCTCTTCATCCCGGAGCATAAAGGTCACGCCGCTGTTGACGACGGCCTGACGTTTGATGATTGTCTTGAATGTTTCGAGCGGAATAACGATCTCGGTAAAAACCGCACGGTCCGGCTTCCATTTTTGAATCGTGCCGGTCCGTTTGAATCGAGTCGGTTCCTTTATGAGTTCACCGGCGACCTCGCCCTTTTCGAAATGAAGCGAGTATTTATGTCCGTCGCGAAAAACGGTAACGTCGAAATACTCGGAAGCATATTGCGTCGCGCACGCGCCCAGGCCGTTCAGCCCCAGACTGAACTCGTAGTTTTCCCCGGTGTCGTTATTGTATTTACCGCCCGCATACAACTCACAGTACACGAGTTCCCAGTTGAAGCGTTCTTCCTTACCGTTATAATCCAGAGGGATGCCGCGGCCGAAATCCTCAACCTGAATCGAGCCGTCCGCGTAACGAATGACCTCAACACGATCACCGTGTCCCTCGCGTGCCTCGTCGATCGAATTCGAAAGGATCTCAAAAAAAGAATGCTCACATCCCTCCAACCCGTCGGACCCGAATATGACTCCGGGGCGTTTACGGACCCGGTCCGCGCCCTTAAGGGAAGTGATGCTTTCGTTATCGTAAACAGCTCTTTTCGGCATGAATGCCCTCCCGATATAGAAACGTATGAAGAAAAGTCCGCTTCAGCGGGCTCTTATAAACAGGTTAACACAATACCCTTAAAATAGCGTTTTGGCAAGTTAACATTCTTGTTTCATTTTTCAAAAAAAAGACGTTATCAAAAATAATCCGGAAGCTCCGGTGCCGAAAAAGCCTTCTTTCACGACTGAGTTCCCGAGGCTTGATCACATTGTCCCGGGAGAGTTTCCGGAGAAAGAAAAGGACATTTTCCGCCGGAGTTTCGGAAGCTTGATCACATTGTCCCGGGAGAGTTTCCGGAGAAAGAAAAGGACATTTTCCGCGGAGAGTTTCCGGAGAAAGAAAAGGACATTTTCCGCCGGAGTTCCGCAGAACCACGATCGTGGTTCGAGGACCTGTTTGACGCCGGAAAATGTCCTTTTCGATACTGGCGAGCCTAGGAGGACTCGAACCTCCGACCCACAGCTTAGAAGGCTGTTGCTCTATCCAACTGAGCTATAGACCCAATACGACGATGGCGGCCATACGACCGCCATCAAATTGGAGCGGGTGATGGGAATCGAACCCACGTGGTCAGCTTGGAAGGCTGAAGTTCTACCATTGAACTACACCCGCATATCATAATCGGGACCCATAATCCGCGGCGGATATCCCAATCGGAAAAGCTGTCCCGGCAAATCGTCCGAATGGTGTCCGCCGAGAAAACTCGCCTAGACATAATACAACACCGATCGTTTCTTGTCCATAGCATCTCTTGGTGTTTATACCGCAATTTGAACCTCAGCGCCGGACAAAAAGAGGACCCGGGTCAGTCGGGTTCTCTTCGGGTCGTTGAGCAATCACCGGAAGTATTACCGAGCGCTAATCGGCGGGCTTGGTCTCCGACAAAAACTCTCCGGATACATAATAACCGCCGTCCTCCAATTTGAACCAGTCGTTACCGGTCTTTGCGACGACGACAACCTGTTGCCCGCGAGTCAGTGCGGCGACTTGCTCGTAATCCGTCCCGGGACCTTTGCGCACGCGTAGGAAATCCGAGGAAATGTTGACATATTTCGGGAGAGGATTGGTAAGCAGGTTCTCCTGCCAGTCAATCTGCTGGTCATTAATCGGAAGGGTTCCTCTCATAATAGCCAGAACCGTTGTCGGCGTAGTTTCCGGCGGCGGCTGTGTTGTCTCCGCGCCCGGTTTCGTGGTCATCTTGGTTACGGGTCGGTCGTCATTATCTTTTCCGCAAGCTGCCAGAGCAACAACGCAAGCGAATACGAGCATCAGTGCAATAAATCTCTTGATTGTGTTCACAGTCATATACATGCTCTCCTTTGATCGATGCTTTCCGAGCCGAATTCTTAATATCAAACCAATCATACATATTATAGCGCCATTTTGTCAAAACAGAAACCGAAAAGCGAAAAAGTTACCGGATTATCTCGGTATTGAAATAATCATCGTTAATCAGCGCGTACATATAATGGTCCTGCCATTTCCCGTTGATGGCCATATACTTTTCGGACAGACCCGAACGAACAAACCCGCAGCGCTCGATTGTCTTCACGGAAAGCTCATTCCACGGAATGATATCGGCCTGAATGCGGTGCAGTTTCCAGGTCTAAAACATATACCGGCAAGCATCGCGGATTGCCTCGGCCATGTAGCCTTTGCCCACCTCGTCCTGATCCAGGTGGTAGCCTAACAGACAAGACTGCAATGCGCCGCGTATGATCCCGGAAAAAGCAAGTCTTCCGATAATCCGGTCCGGCTCCGCTTTCTTGATCAGCCAGAATCCGCATTGTGTTCGATCAAAAAAGCAATTCATATCGGAGCGCAGATATTGCTTCTGAATATAGGTCGTATAATATGCGTCCTGATGCAGTTGGTGGAACGGCTCATGAAAAGCTCGATTCCGGGCAAGATAATCGGTTACCTTCTCTGCGGCGGACGGCGGCAGAACCGAGAGGATCAACCGGTCCGTATGAAGATCGAAAACCGATTTGATGGAATTGGAAGGCTTAAGTAACACTTGATGATCTCCGTTTCATTGATTAAAAGGATTATATCACAGTACGTCCACGCAAGTGCAGTGTCCCGTTCGGCCAAATGATGTATAATATTTATCAAATAGGCGGACAAACCTCAGTTTCGGGGAGGAATTCGATCATGGATTACGGTTACATCCGCGTTTGCGCGTGCACCCCTGCTCTTACCTTAGCCGACCCTTTATCCAACGCGAAGGAACTCGCTTCCTGTGTCGCAAAAGCGCATGAACTCGGTGCATCCGTAGCTGTCTTTCCCGAACTGAGCATCACCGGCTACACGTGCGGCGATTTGTTCGGGCAGCAACGCCTTCGTTCCTTGGCCGAGAGCGCTCTGGAATCTCTGGTCGAACAAACAAAAGAACTCCCCGTCCTATTCGCCGTGGGACTTCCTCTGATGGTCGGATCCAAGCTTTTTAATTGCGCGGCCGTCGTGTGTATGGGTAGGATTTTGGGCTTTGTCCCCAAAAGAAATCTTCCGAACTTCGGCGAGTTTTACGAACGTCGGCATTTTTCGAGCGGTCCGTTGAGCGGTACCGTGACCTTCAATGGTCAATCTTACCCCTTCGGGACCGACCAGATATTCGTCAGTAAAAGCATCCCCGGCCTCAGAATCGCATTGGAAATATGCGAGGACCTTTTCGTGCCCGCACCGCCCTCTTCCAAACACGCCGTTTACGGCGCTACCGTGATTTTGAATCTGTCTGCGAGCGATGAGCTCGTGACCAAGGCCGATTACCGGAGAAATCTCTTGCGCGTACAATCGGCGCGCTCGATTTGCGCGTATGTATATGCCGATGCCGGATTCGGAGAATCGACAACGGACATGGTCTTTGCCGGGCATAATATAATTGCCGAGAACGGACAAATTCTCGGGGAGTCTCCCCTTTTCTCCGAAAATATTGTTTGTCGTGATATCGACCTTGACTTACTGGTACAAGATCGAATCCGGCAATCAACCTTCCCCGCGCGAACGATCGAATTTCCCGAGTCCGATTACCGGATTACGGAATTTGACATCCCGCAACCGTTTTTCGAGCTTCAAAGAACAATTGCCCGTTACCCGTTCGTCCCGGCGGACGACGGCGAACTGCGTACTCGATGCGAGACGATTCTAAATATCCAGGCAACGGGACTTGCCCGAAGAATGGCGCACACCGTTTTACGGCATGCGGTCATCGGGCTCTCCGGCGGTTTGGACTCCACTCTCGCCTTTCTGGTCACGGTGCGTGCGTTTAAGATGCTTTCTCTGCCGACAGAAGGGATCCACGCAATTACAATGCCCGGCTACGGAACGACGGACCGGACACTTTCCAACGCGATTTCTCTCGCTCAAACGAACGGTGCGGATTTACGTACGATTGATATCCGGGCTTGTGTATCCCATCACTTCTCGGACATCGGACATGATCCGGACAACCGGGATATAACGTACGAGAATGCTCAAGCACGCGAACGCACGCAGATCCTCATGGATATCGCCAACTCGGTCGGCGGAATTGTCATCGGGACCGGTGATCTGTCCGAAATCGCCATCGGGTGGTCCACGTATAACGGCGACCACATGTCGATGTACGCAGTCAACTGCTCCGTGCCGAAAACCTTGATCCGCAGTCTCATCCGTTACCTGATCATCGATGCCGATCAGGAAGTGTCGACGTTATTGACGGATATTTTGGATACCCCGCCCAGTCCGGAACTCCTGCCTCATGATAATAACCGGATCACACAGGTCACCGAGGATATCATCGGGCCTTATGAACTTCATGATTTCTTCCTGTATTATCTCGTTCGTTATGGTTTTACGCCGAAAAAAATCGTTTTCATGGCACAACAAGCCTTTGAAAATGATTATGATCGCGATGTTATCATCCGATGGATGAAGGTATTTCTGAAGCGATTCTTTTCTCAGCAGTTCAAACGCTCCTGCATGCCGGACGGACCGAAAATCGGTTCCGTTTGTCTCTCCCCGCGAGCCGACTGGCGAATGCCGAGCGACGCAGCGGTCCAATCCTGGCTGACTGATTTGGATCGTGCGGACTGATACTTTCCGAAAATGAAAGAACCGGACGTTTCTTGCTCGTCCGGTTCTTTTTTTGTTATTCGAGATCCGGATCGGCCGGTGTATCGATCTTTTTTGTGATATCCGGAAAATCCAGCGAAGGTGGTACCTTCTTCGGTTCAACGGTCGTCTTATTCTCACTGTAGCCGGGAATGTACTTGAATCCGAATTCAGTTGCTTTGGGCGTCGAGGTCGCGGAAGCCGGCGATGTTACCGTATTGGAAGCGGACGGAACCCCAGGCGCCGGGCTCGCCGGAGCAGCGGGGGCAGTTGATACGCCAGGCGCAGGGCTCACCGGAGTGGCGGGGGCAGTTGATACGCTCAGCGCCGGGCTCGCCGTAGCGGGAGCGGATCGAGACACGTTTTCCGCGGTTTCTTTCAGCGCGTCTTCTGCCCTGCTGATCGTTTTTTCTTCCGGGTTTCCCTTATTCATTTGTTCATCGAGCTCGATCTTCAGGCGGACCGGTATGTGTTCCGGGATCGGATGATCTGTCTTGGACTGTTCCGCAAGCTCGGGTATACTGCTCGACTGAACTTTTCGAACACCCATTACGGAAACCGGATCAACGATCGGACGTTCCGGAACTTTCCCGACAGCGGAGGAATACGCCGTGCGGTCAACGGGCTTCTCGGGCTTCACCGAACGAACGATAGACGGAATATAATCCGTTTCGGACTGCTTTTTATTCTTTTCGAAGTTCTCTTCGAAAACGTCGTCCGGATCCGGGATACGTCTGATTGTGCCTGCCGGATCGACAGCAAGCGGCGGAACCGTCTCCTCTTCGGGAAGATAGTCTTCGTCGTAATCGTCTTCATCATAATCGCCACGCCTTCCGATCATCAGCGAAATGACAGCGGCAATCAGTACCAGTGCAATCAGGGCAACGAGATAAAACATGATTGTAAAGGGACTCTTAAAGTCGGAAAGATGATCCAAAAGTGATTTGCTTTCCTTTGCCGCCGGCTGTGTTTCCGAGGATACCGGGGCGACGGTCGTCTCTCCCATCGTTGTCACTGCACTCGGGTCGACCGACGGTGTCGGCGTCAAAGTCGGATCCACGATCACCGTCTCGCCGCGATAAGGCATCAGCATCTCCTGCTCGGTATCGAAATAATAGAAAACCTCTTTGCCTTCGGCGTTCATCATATACAGTAGGATCTGCGGATTATCCGGGTCGCTGATCAGCCGGTACGCATTGACCGGCTCCTCGTCATAAGTAAATATAAATTTTTCATAGCCCGTCGGTGCCTGAAGCGAGTCGCCCGCATCTAAAAGCCGCAGAGATGCTTCCTTTTGAGCGATAAATAGAAGCGGGTAAACGATTTGCTCCGCCGGGTCATAGACGAACAGTTTGATTTTCTGCTCCGTCAACAATTGGACCAGAAGGATCTCGTCGGTCGATCCTTCGCTGGCCGGGCCTTTGAATACAGGAATCTCAACGCCCTTATAGGTCGCCGTCGTCGCGGAAAAACCTTCCGGCACCGTTGTGTCGTCGTCGAACGGAATGATCATCAACTCATTTTCGAGATACTCCACAAGCGGCAGAGGCTTCGGTGTCGGTGTCGGCGTTCCGGTCGGGCCGGACGCCCGGGTGACTGCGATGGAATATACTGTTGTTGAGCCATTTTCTGCTTTGACCGTGATCTTCACGGTATTTGAACCGGGTTTCAAATTATTCTGCACTCCGTTCAAAGAAACGGAAGACTTGCTATCTTCAGGTACAGCGCTGATCGAGATTTTGCTTTGATCTTCGTCGACCGCCACGGAATATGATTTGGTACTTTTCGAAAATGACGGGGACAATGTGCCGGGAGAAACGGTCAAAGATGAAAGATTTGTATTCGATGATTTGGGCACAGGCGTAACGATGTTGATCGTCGTTCCGCATGATGCCGTTCCCAACGAAATTCCCGCATCGTCTCCGACATCATTGAAATAACAGGAAATAGAATCCGAGCCTTCCTTCATACATTTGAATTTTGCCCGCAATACGACCGTACCTGAACTGATTGCAAATCCGTAATCACCAAAGTTCTGGCTATCCGTGAAAAAACCACCTGATGTATAGTCTCCCTGAGAAATGGATTGAAGTTCCAAATATTCGCTTCTATATGAAAAATATCCGTCGTATCCCCCGATGAGACCGTCGACATTCAATCTTACGGAAACAGTAATGATCGAGCCGACTTCCGTGGCTCCTGAAATACTCATTGTCGAACTCGGAGCCGCATATACATTCGCCATAGAAAACAAAGATACCAATATAGTTAAAGAAATAACCACAGATAGAAGTTTCTTATTTGGGTTCATATATCATTAATCCTCTCATTGAATTACTGCTGATTTATTAAGAACATGCCGAACAATCGTCGTCAAATCCGAAGAACTGACCTTCCCGTCGTGATTTGCATCCGCAGCAAGTAATCCTGCGCCTGTAAGGCTCGATTTATTCAGGACATGTCTGACAATGATTGTCAGGTCCGAAGAAGAAATCTTTCCGTCTCCGTTAGCGTCTCCAAATAGAACAACGGGAATATCATAGACTACGGCACCTTCTGAATTGGAGATAATAACTCGATCTCCGGAAGCCACCGCTGCATCCGGACTTTTATCGACTCCGATCGAAGACACGAATTTCAGGGTGCCCCCGTTGATTAAAGTTATTCCGGTAATAAAATTCGCGGTCGTTGTTCCGGGTTGAATTCCGGAAATTGTATTACTTAAATCGTACTTGTAGATAGTCGTAAAAAGTTCAGCGCTGGATATCGGGCTTCGAACTACGGTTATGTTATAGGATCGTAAAGTCCCGTTTTCTGCGGTCACAAGGATCTGGATCGCGTTCTCTCCCTCCGTAAGTGCACGTGTTCCTGTACCTGTTACAACTGATTTTGCTGAAACGGGAGAAGCATTGATCGTAATTTCCGTGGTTGAATAAGGCACGATAAGGGAATAACCGTCCGAGATCAAGGGATCAAAAGTCGGAGTGATAACATATCCGCCGACAGACAACGATGACAGAATGTTATTCGGATTTCCGATTTTGGGAGGTTGAGGAACAGGGGTTTCCGGCATGTTGTTATATACGGGGATATAGAAAGTAAGCGGAAGTGTAAGCATTCCGTTTTTCGCGTATCCGTTTCTCAAATTGGTCGATTCGCTCGTCATTGCCATAATGCTCGTCATGTATTGGTGATAGTATCTTCCATTGCCATCATCCATGACATCATATTTTTGAAAATACAATGTGTATTGACCTTTGCTGATATATTGATCCGCCAGCCAGCGGGAACCGCCGACGATTGACTTATAAGGCCTGTTCCATGGGATCAGATTTGTCGCGTTTGCGGCCGGATCACTTTTAACGCCGTCTCTCGCGTAGATCAGAGCAAGTATCCAAGGTTCCGGAGAAGAGTACGCACCAATATCGAAATAGTTGTAGAGATTTTCATATCCCGATATTGTGCCGCTGGTCGTATTGCTTCCGTTTCGTCCGGTTTCCTGAATAACTCGCGATACCAGATGATATGGATTGGCTCCCGAATACGTCGCTGCATCCATAAAAGTCTGTGCATATGTAACGGGTATGTCCGCCAAGTTCAGTATTTTCGTACAGTCCTCGCTTGTACTTTGCATAAAAGAACCTTCAAGCATTTGCTTGATCGAGGTCTCTGTCTGAATCAAGTCCTCCGGTGTTTGAGCGGCCGGATCATAACCAAGGTTGAGGAATTGAAAAACATACACAGAGCCAAGCATATTTCTCGGATCCAAATAGAAAGAAACAACATCCTTTGTTGCGTTAACCCAACAGTCATTATCGTATGAAATATATGTGTTTGTCAGGTAATCATACGCCCTCGGATCAGTGGACTTCCATGCGTCGTTTGAACTGATCGGAATCAAGCTTCTGCCGATCATCGATTCTTCTGTTGTAACACTATCCCAATCAGAACCGACCATAGTAGGAATGAACCTCCATGTCGGATAAGCAGCATGTAAAGATCTGAGTGAAGGCTTATACGATTCAGGGAATCCGGCAATCGCCGTTTCGAAGTCCGCATCTGAAGCGCCACAATCCTTTGTAAGAAAGCAATTCGCAACATACCCGGTATACTCGGTAGTACCATACTCAAATCTCACTTGACACCATTCCGTGTAAGTTTCATCGGTTACCGAAACCACGGCTCCGGCTTCTACACGTTCACCCATCTCCAGAGTAAAGACTAAAGAGCTATTTGTTGTTGGAGCAGAACGCACATTTGCGCTGACAACGGAAATTGCTGCGTTCGTGGTTACCGCAGCGGATAGAGTCGAAGCAGAAAAAATACATGGGATCATAAGATCAAGAAATATAAAGGGAAGCACAAAAAATACCCATGCGACCTTACGGGATCGAAATCTCTTTGCCGGTATGAGTTTATCTACGATACAACGTTTCATTCTGAAAAGACCTATAATCGAATCCTCCAAAAGATCTATAAACCATGTTCCTTATACATTTTACCAGATTGATACATCAACTCTATTACAGGACTTTATCATAAATGAGGTATTTCTGCTTCATCCGTATCAATATTTTAATATTCAAGTATCGATCGGAGAAATAATCTGACATATTATGATTGATAAATCAGAGAAGCCCGGCAACAATGTTCCGGGCTTCTCTTTCTGGTGGCTCACCGGAGGCTCGAACTCCGGACCCCCTGATTAAAAGTCAGGTGCTCTACCAACTGAGCTAGTGAACCGTTTGGCTGGGGTGGCAGGATTTGAACCTACGCATGCGGGAGTCAAAGTCCCGTGCCTTACCGCTTGGCTACACCCCATCGGATGCGGGAACAGGATAACTGAGCCGGGCCCCCGCTTGAAGGGGATGGTTGGGGTGGGATATGGGATTCGAACCCACGATCTCTAGTGCCACAAACTAGCGCTCTAACCAGCTGAACTAATCCCACCGTGTCGTGCCGGTTAATGGCACGAATGAAATTATATGTGCGGAGGACGGAAATGTCAACATCAGCCATGTTCGAGAGTGACGGAGATTCAGACATCCGCCGTGTTCGGGAATGACGGAGAAGCAGACATCATCCGGGCTTCGGAAATATTGCTTTTCGCTTCAAAACCGCGCGGGCGGCATGAACTCCGCTGGCTCCGGCCTGAGACAATCCGCGCGTGATCCCCGCTCCGTCTCCGATCGCGAAAAAATTCGGAATCATGGTCTCGAGTTCATTGGTCAAACTGATGCGGGCGCTATAGAATTTGACCTCCACGCCGTACAGGAGCGTATCCTGGTTGGCCGTGCCGGGCGCAAGTTTATCCAGAACCTGGATCATCTCGATGATATTGTCCATATGACGCTTCGGCAGAACGAGCGACAGGTCGCCGGGCGTCGCGTTGAGCGTCGGTTTGACAAAGCCCTGCGGCAGGCGGTGCGCATTGGTCCTTCTGCCGTCCATCAGGTCCCCGAAACGCTGGAGCATGATTCCCCCGCCGAGCATGTTCGAAAGAGACGCAATTCTTTTGCCGTACTGATACGGTTCATTAAACGGCGTTGTGAACCGGTTGCTCACCAGAAGGGCGAAATTCGTGTTATCGCTTCGCATCGAAGGATCCGTATAACTGTGACCGTTGACCGTAATGATGCCGTCCGTGTTCTCCGTGACGACATAACCGTACGGATTCATGCAGAACGTACGGACGACATCTTTATACCGTGCGGTGCGGTAAAGAAGCTTCGCCTCGTACATCGCGTCGGTGATCTCCTTGAAAACGATCGCCGGGAGCTCGACGCGCAAGCCCAGGTCAACCTGGTTATTGATCATGACCAGCTTCAGTTTCTGACACTGTTTCGAAAACCACTCGGCCCCGGAACGACCGGGCGCCGCGATCAAATATTCGCATTGAAAAGCTCCTTGGGTCGTCTCCAACACAAAACTTCCGTCGCCGTTGACCGTAATCTCTTCGACCTTCGTTTCGCACAGAACGTCGAGCCGCTTTCCGAGCCAATCGAATTGGGTCGCCAGGAGGTCCCTGTTCCGCTCGGTACCGAGGTGCTTGCATTTGGCATCCATCAAATGAAGATCAAACGCAATCGCCTTTCTGCGAATCGCGTTCGCCTCGGGAGTATCCGTCGAAAAAATATCCGTCGTCGCCCCGAATTTGACGTTGACTCCGTCCACATACTCGATCAGGCGCATCAATTCACGGTCCGGTATATACTCGTTGAGCCATCCTCCGAACTGGGTCGTGAAATTAAACTTTCCGTCCGAAAACGCTCCGGCTCCGCCGAACCCGCGCATAATCGCACAGGGACTGCAGCCGATGCAACTGTCCGTCGCGCCCTTGATGATCGGACAGGTTCGTTTGGATACCGGTTGTCCCTGTTCGATCAGAACGACCCTTAATTTCGGATCGTTGATCATCAATTCATAGGCCGCGAAAATCCCGGCAATCCCCGCTCCGATTATTACTACATCGTAGTGATTGTCTCGACTCATCCCCTTGCCCCGTCCCCGTTCGGTATAACCGCCTGCTGTGGCTCCGCGGCCTGCGGATACATGAGGATACCCATTTCCTGCTTTCTGCGTTCGTAAACCTCTTGAAACGCGGATATCCGGTACGGCATAATCCATAACTGCAGAAGGTACAACGTCAGCACGCTCAATAAATGCCAGCCGATAAAAGACAGCTCCAGCAAAAACAGTTTCATCTTTAAACCCTGAGTCATTTGCTTGCTCAGATCCAACGCAGCCTTATAGGACAGATCCGTTCGCTCGGCCAGGACAAACTCCGTAAACAGATATGCATAGAATCGATTCATAAGGATGATCCAGACACCGATGCCGGCAACCAGGAAAAATCCGAAGAACATCAATACCCATACTAATACATTTTCCGGGGCGCCTTGGGAGAAAAAACGAAAATAATCGTTGTAGCCTCGATCGCCCGAAATACCGGATATAAATTGAACGATCAAGAACACAAACATGATCATCGCCGGGACGATAATGATTGCAGAAGCGGCCCAACTCCATATCATCATCCATAACTGTTTCCATGACGTTCCGGATACCACTCCTCCGTAACGGTTCTCGCGAAAAGCCCAGAATAAGCCCTTAATGTCGCTTCCGACATCCTGCGATTCTCCCCGGATCGATCCCAAATATCGGATATAACCTACGTACATAGGGTTGAAGATCAGGAAAACCAATACGACCTGTGCCAGATTGATTAACGAAGAAGTCGAGTTAACGGCCGAAGTAATCGGAACCATTTCCTCGATACTTATGGCGCCGGTTAACCACGGCCATTGCACCGTCATCGAGATCACGGCATTAAAAAGCGGCAATACCGATAAAAGTGCGGAGTAAATAAACGTGACCAGGATCACCGGCCAAAGCGATAAGCGGATCCGGTTTCTCGCCGCCTGACGAATTTCAGAACATGTCCACATATGTAACAAACCTCCCCGGCTTTCCCAGCCTTCTTGATTATATCGTATTTTCGGTCAATCGGAATGATAAATCGCGACAAAAGGTGTATAATACGCTTTCGTTCAATACTTTTTACGAGGGTGCATATGACAAATCAATCTTCTTACATCACAATGCCGAAGGGATATCTGGCCGCCGGTGTTCATTGCGGCATGAAAAAGGACGGGAAACCCGACCTGGCCATGGTCGTTTCGGAGAAGCCCGCAGCCGTTGCGGGCGTTTACACGAAAAATATTGTAAAAGGACATTCGCTTACGCGTACCAGTCGTTTGGTAACACAGTTCGGCTCCTGCCGCGGAGTACTGATCAACAGCGTCAGCGCGAATGCTTGTGTCGGTCCTTCGGGCGAGACGGATGCCGACCGGGTGGCTTCGGAGGCGGCTCGTGTCGTGGGCGCGCTCCCCGAAGAAATACTCACCTGCTCAACCGGGGTGATCGGAAAACGGCTTCAAGTGGATAAGATGATTTCAGGCATTGCCGAACTAAGCCGGACGCTGTCCGCCGACGAAGCATCGGCGCATAATGCCATGCGCGCTATTATGACAACGGATCTTGTCCCGAAAGAAGCCTCCGCAATCCTCGAGATTGACGGGAAAACAGTCATAATATCCGCAATGGCCAAGGGATCCGGGATGATTCATCCGGATTTGGCTACATTGATCGGAATCATCACAACGGATGCCGAAATCGATGCCGTATGCCTGGATAATCTGTTGCGACAGGCGGTCAAGCATACAATCAACCGCGTTTCCGTCGACGGAGACACATCGGTCTGCGATACGATTCTGATGATGGCGAACGGGATGTCCGGTCTGGAAATCAGACCGGAAACGCAAGCGTATTCACTGTTTGCGCAAGCGCTTGAAGGAGTGGTAAAAGATCTCGCCCGAATGATCGCCGCCGACGGTGAAGGTGCGACCAAGCGGATCGAGGTTTTCGTTGAAGGCGCCCCCACCGAAGAGGATGCGCTTCGGATCGTCCGGAGCGTTTGCCGGTCACCGCTGTTCAAGACGGCGATTTTCGGAGAGGACGCGAACTGGGGTCGTGTTCTGACGGCCGCCGGCTATTCCGGCGCTCGTTTCGATCCTGATCGGACGGATATATATTTCGGATCGCTTCAGGTCTGCAAAAACGGTTGCGCGCTGGATTTCGATGAATCCGAAGCAAAGCGGATTCTTTCCGGCAAAGATATTCTGATCCGAATACAACTCAATTCCGGCTCGTACTCCGACCGGATGTGGACCTGTGATTTTTCGTATGATTACGTGAAAATAAACGGAAGCTACCGCTCATAAGACGGGAACGTATCGTTTCCGAATTCGAAGTTACAAAAAAAACCGGCGGGAGCGGATCCTGCCGGGTTTTTTCATGATTCTGCGTACCTTATTCCTCTTCTTTCAGCGCAAAGGTATACTTCTCGCCGTTATGGTCAATGACCACTTCACGGATTCTATCCAGCCGCGAGGTAAGGAACATATCCGAGAGCGGGTCTTCCAGACGACGCTGTATCGTCTTACGAAGGGGTCTGGCTCCGTACTTGACATCATATCCCTCTGCGGCCAGTGCGTCCTTGGCCTTCTCCGAAACCATAAGCCCGACGCCCTTATCCGTCAATTGCGCCGAAAGATCCCGGAGCATCAAATCCACGATTTGACGGATCTCTTCCCGGGTAAGTTCATGGAAAACGATAATCTCATCGACGCGGTTCAAAAACTCGGGGCGGAACATATCCTTCAGCACGGTCTGGACTCTGTTCTCCATGGCGACGTGCCCTTCCGCTCCGAAACCGAAGCCGTTCGATTTCAAAGTCGTTCCGGCGTTGGACGTCATCACGACAATGGTGTTTTCGAAGTTGATCAGACGACCGTGGCTGTCTGTCAGTCGTCCGTCATCGAGGATCTGAAGGAGAAGATTGAACACGTCCGGGTGTGCCTTCTCAATCTCATCGAAAAGGATTACCGAATACGGCTTCCTGCGAACACGCTCGGTCAGTTGACCGCCATCATCGTACCCGACGTATCCGGGAGGCGATCCGATCAGTTTACTGACCGTATGCGCTTCCATGAACTCGGACATATCCATGCGGATCAGCGCATCCTCGCGTGCGAACATCGCCTCTGCGACCGCTTTGACGAGTTCCGTCTTGCCGACGCCGGTCGGGCCGACAAAAATAAAAGACGCCGGCTTATGTTTCTTGCCGAATCCGGAGCGGTTGCGACGTATCGCGCGCGCCAGAGCGCTCACCGCATCGTTCTGACCGATGACACGCATATGAAGACGCTCCTCGAGCTTCATCAGTTTCTCCGACTCCGTCTCGGAAATGCGTTTGACGGGGATTCCCGTCCACATTTCGATGACTGCGGAAATATCCTCATCGGAGATGATCGTCGGAACCATCTCGCTCTCGAGGGATCCGAGTTCCTGCTCCAAACGAAGCAGGTGCGCCTTTGTCTCCGCCTGCTTCTCATACAGACCTTCCTGTTCAATGATCTGCGGTGCGGATTCTTCGATCTTCTGTTCAATCTCGGAAAGGACTTTCTCCATCTCAGCCCTTTGCTTCGTCAGTGATTTGTGCTTAACAAGACGCACTTCCCGAAGGTTTGCTCTGGACCCGGACTCGTCGAG
>JAEAME010000391.1_pt1 | contig 46505 bp, 29 predicted proteins | sample 8958731 | NCBI WGS metagenome assembly JAEAME01 (sample SAMN16933194, study PRJNA681113) | bioreactor sludge metagenome | isolation source: anerobic bioreactor sludge (Control) | place: India:Bengaluru | collected 2018-10-24
CGATTTGTCCTACAGCTTCCCCACCGTCGCCAGATAAATCACAAACTCATCTTTGCCATCAATATCCAGAACTTTATTCACCGCATCGTCATCAAAGGCAGCCACGGCGCAGCAGCCCAATCTCAGCGCTTCGCAGGCAAGATACAGATTCTGGCAAACATGTCCCGCATCGAGATAAATATAACGATACGCCCGCTGCTGATATTTCCAGCGACTCCGTTGAATAACGGCCGTCCAGACAAAAGATACGGCGCATGTTTTGAACATCTCCTGTCCCAGGCAGGCTTTAGCCAGTTGACTTGAAATATTTTTCTCATCAGACATTTGAATTAATTTATGCTCGAAGGGTGAATAGCGATAAAGTCCTGGCGATTGATTTTCAATCCGATTGATAGTTATATACGTTTCCAGCGGATGTCTCGCGCCAGCAGATGGCACCGTACGGAGCGAATAACCGTATCCGAATTCAAGCACTCCTTGCGTCGCCCAGAGCAGTGCTACCAGTTGTTTCATCGAGATTGGTTGGACCGTATATTCGCGACGTGACCGTCGCTCTTTAATCAGAGTAAATAAATTTTTGATCTTTTTGGGCAACAATTTTTCTGCGCCAGGGAGCGCAACGAGCGAAGCAGAAGACGGAATCAATTTATCAGGATTCGGAACTGCAACCCCCTGGCTCATTTCACTGGGCGTGAAAAAATATTGGTACTTGGTATATTCCTGAAAGTACTCTCCGATATGGATAATTTCTGTAGATTCCATTTTAGTTTCCCATTAGAATTGAATGACTATATTTTTTTTCTCCCACAGAAATGTTTTTTGAAATTTATTATTTTTGATTCAGTAGGATCACCAGTTTTTAGTGAAGATTCGTCTCTGGCATTTTTTTTCTGTGAGCAAATAAATCGAATTTCGAAATCCGAATTCTAAAATCCGAAATAAAAAAGCGGTTGGTCGTTCCTGATGAGAAACAATCAACCGCTGCTATAACTATCGACCAATTTATATATTACTTCTTTTGTGGTCCATTTTGAATCGCTGCACGAGCCGCTGCTAATCGGGCAATCGGCACCCGGAACGGGGAGCAGGACACATAATTCAAGCCGGCGCGATGGCAGAAATCGATGGAATCTGGATCGCCGCCATGCTCACCACAAATACCGATTTTCAGTTCGGCTCTCACCGAGCGTCCTCGTTTCACACCCATTTCGACCAGTTGTCCCACGCCATTTTGATCCAATGATTGGAATGGATCATTGGGCAGAATGTTGTGTTCGAGATAATAAGGCAAAAAGCCACCAATATCGTCACGCGAAAAACCGAAAGTGGTTTGAGTCAGGTCATTGGTACCAAAGGAGAAGAATTCGGCGGTCTTCGCGATCTCATTCGCGGTCACGCAAGCCCGAGGAATCTCGATCATGGTGCCGACCAGGTACTTGAATTTCACGTTCTTTTCTTTCATCACTTCTTTTGCCATGCGGTCGATAATCGATTTTTGATTATCGAATTCCGTATAAATTCCAGTCAATGGCACCATCACTTCAGGATAGACCTTTACGCCTTCTTTGGTTAAATCGGCTGCCGCTTCAAAGATCGCTCGCGCCTGCATTTCAGTGATCTCAGGATAGGCAATTCCCAACCGACAGCCACGATGACCCAGCATGGGATTCAATTCATGCAGTGATTCGACTCGCGCTTTTAATTTTTCCTCAGTGATGCCGAGCTTTTTACTCAACTCTTTTACCTGTTTTTCATCCAGATTAACGAACTCGTGAAGCGGCGGATCCAGCAAGCGAATCGTCACCGGCAGTCCCTTCATGGCTTTCAAAATTCCATAGAAATCCTTTCGCTGGAATGGCAACAGCTTCATCACAGCTTTGCGGCGATCAGTTTCATTTTCAGCCACGATCATTTCGCGCATCGCCATAATCCGTTCGGGATCAAAAAACATGTGCTCAGTCCGACAGAGACCGATCCCTTCGGCGCCGAACGCTCGCGCCTGTGCGGCATCTTCGGGGCGATCGGCGTTGGTTCGAATGCCAAGCTCACGGATTTCATCTGCCCAGGTCATCAATTTTTGATAAAGCTTATTATGTTCCAGATCCGGCTGAACCAGAGCAAGCTTGCCTTCATAAACTCGGCCTCGGGTTCCATTCAGCGAGATCCAATCACCTTCTTTGAGCCATCGACCATTCACCGAAAGTTGTTTCTTTCGCGCATCAATTTGAAGCGCACTGCAACCGACAATGCAGCACTTCCCCCAGCCTCGAGCCACCAGCGCGGCGTGACTGGTCATGCCACCCTTTGCCGTTAAAATGGCGGCGGCGGCATGCATGCCATGGACATCTTCCGGAGAAGTTTCATTGCGAACCAAAATTACAGCCTTGCCTTCTTTCGCCCAGGCTTCAGCGGCATCAGCGGTAAAAACGATCATACCATTAGCGCCGCCTGGTCCAGCGGGCAAGCCTTTGGCTAATTCTCTGGCTTTTTTCTCGGCTTCTGGATCAACCATCGGATGAAGCAGCTCATCCAATTGCGAAGGTTTCACTCGCATCACTGCCGTCTTTTTATCAATTAATTTTTCCTGACACATCTCCACTGCCATCCGAACCGCAGCCGGACCATTACGCTTCCCAACTCGGGTTTGCAGCATCCAGAGCCGACCTTTTTGAATGGTGAACTCGATATCCTGCATGTCTTTATAATGACGCTCCAATTTCTTCTCAATACTATCGAGCTGTTTATAAAGCTTCGGCATTGATTCTTCCAGGCTTGACAAATGCTCGGTATCTTCGGTTTTGCCCGCTTTATTGATCGGATTCGGGGTTCGAATGCCAGCGACCACATCTTCACCCTGGGCATTGGGCAGCCATTCGCCATAAAAAACATTTTCGCCAGTGGCAGGATTACGGGTGAAGGCAACGCCAGTAGCGCTATCATCGCCCATATTGCCAAACACCATAGCTTGAACATTGACGGCTGTTCCCCAGTCATCCGGAATATTTTCGATACGGCGATAGGAAATGGCTCGCTTGCCCATCCAGGATTGGAACACGGCTTTGACGCCACCCCAGAGTTGCTCCTTTGGGTTATCCGGGAAGGTCTTTCCTAAAACCTGCTTAACTTTCGCTTTATAAATTTCAACCAGCTCTTTCAAATCATCCGCAGTCAGATCAGTATCAAAATTATAACCGCGAGCTTTTTTCATCTTTTCTAATTCGTGTTCCAATTGTTCGCGGACGCCATGTCCATCGGCCGGCTCGACGCCAGCGGCTTTTTCCATCACTACATCGGAATACATGGCAATCAATCGGCGATAAGCATCGTAAACAAAACGCTCATTATGAGTTTGATCGATCATCCCACTAATCGTTTCTGAAGTGAGTCCGACATTCAATACCGTCTCCATCATGCCGGGCATAGAGCTACGAGCGCCCGATCGAACTGAAAATAATAATGGATTTTTAGTGTCTCCGAATTTTGCGCCCATGATTTTTTCGACCTTGGCGACTGCCTCGTCAACGTCTTTTTCCAATTCTTTCGGAACGGTTTTGTTTTTTTGATAATAGTAAGTACACATCTCTGTCGTAATCGTGAATCCCGGCGGCACCGGAATTCCCAGGTTACACATTTCAGCCAAATTAGCACCTTTTCCCCCCAGCAATTCCTTCATCGATGCATTACCATCAGCCTTTCCATCTCCAAAAAAATAGACATACTTTTTTGCCATCAATAGTTCTCCCTATCATTCTTTCTATATTTTAGTGAATATCTACATTATTGCTCAACAGTGAAGAATAGTTGCCCTGATTCGATAGTATATCAACTGCTTTTTTGATCTCAGGATGCCATTTGAATTCGACATCATACTTTCCTGGGGTACCCCAAACTTTTGCAGCGATCTCGGTTTTCAAATTCCATTTGATGATATCAATATCTCTTTCAAAATCCTTTTCTTTAGCTTCATCCGCTGAATTTTTTAATTGTTGAAATGATTGACTAACAACATCCATATATTTTTCTTCTTTTAAGACTTTTTCCAATTCCTCAATCTTCATCTCAGCCCGAGTCTTGTAAGAGAAATCTTTCGTTTTTAAAAACTTTTTAAAATTAGCGATCATATCATCGCTCACTGCAAAGTCCCGATTTAAATTTTTGTGATCGGATGCATATTCCAGTGCAAAATTAAAGAACATCGATTTCATAATCAGGTTAGCAATCAGCGGAGATACCTCATAAGATTCCACTTTAACATCGGGAACAATTCCCCCATTGCCATGAACCTTGCGTTTGGAAGCTGTAAAATATTCATCCGCAGCCGATTCGCTGAGGGAATCTTTTTTGCTATCATATCCCCACAAAATATCTCTGGAGCGAATAAAATCTGGTTTTTGAATCAGCCGACCGCTGGGGATATAGTATTTGGCCGTCGTTATTTTGAGAGATGTCCCTTCCCTGTCCAACGGAATGACAGTCTGCACCAATCCCTTCCCGAAGGTGGGCATGCCAATTATCAGACCGCGATCCAGATCTTGAATAGCGCCTGCTACGATCTCCGACGCCGAAGCACTATAATCATCAACCAACACTACGAGTGGCTTTTCACCCCAGATCGGCAATTCTTTGGAGCGATATTCTACATTCGTACCGGAAGCGCGACCTTTGGTATAAACAATCATATCACCTTTATTGACAAAATTTTCAGCCACTTGAACTGCCGATTCCAGCAATCCGCCGGGATTGCCTCTCAGGTCCAGAATCAGGCTCTCCATGCCCTGGTTTTTGAGCACCGCAATAGAATCATGTACCTGTTTGCCAGCAAACCGGGAGAAATGACCCAATCGAATGTAACCAATTCTATCTTTGATAAAGCCAGCATAAGTTACATCGCTGATTTTTATTTCAGCGCGAATGAGTCTAAATTCCAGCGTCTTCTCTTCTCCAACTCTACTAATTTTGATATTTACCGCTGTTCCAATATCGCCTCGCAGTCGTTGCGCGGTTTCTGAAATCGATATATCGTCGGTTGCAGTGCCATCAACTTCAATAATTTTGTCACCTTCACGAATGCCGGCTTTGGCAGCAGGAGTCCCTTCAAATGGCGGTTCCACGACTGTAGGCCAGCCTTCCCGTTTGGCAATGCGCATCCCGACACCGCCGTATTTGCCCTTCGTCAAAATTTGAAGCTCACTATTACCTTCTTGTTCTATAAACACGGTATAAGGATCAAGATTGTCCAGCATACCGTTGATCCCAGATTTCATGAATTTTTCAGGATCAACTTCTTCAACATATCGGGTAGCGATCTCTTCATACACCTTTCCAAATAACTTTAGATTTTTATCAATCTCAAAATAAAAGTCTGGCTTGGAAACATTGGTCTCGCTTGCTACCCAACCACCAAAAATGATTGCAATCGCAATTAACGCTACCACCATTGCAAACGATAAGTATTGCTTTTTACTATTCATTTTACCTCCTTGAAAATAAATTTTGAAACCCGAACACTTTTTGTTCATTCTTCATCATTCAACATTCAAAAAATCTTTAAACACTTTTTGTCAAGATTCTATTCACCTGATCCCATATCTCTTCAGCTATTAAATTAATAGTTCTTTTACCGTCAATGATATAAAATCGTTCCGACTCTTGAGCAGCTATTTTTAAATATCCGTTACGAACCTTTTCAAAAAAGCTTCTGCTTTGATCTTCCATGCGATCTAGTTTTTTATTCATCAGCTTTTTGCGTCGTTCCATCTCATGGAGATCAATGTCGATAAGAAATGTCATATCTGGCTTGATGCCCTGGGTGGCAAAATGATTGATTCGATCAATTGTTTCAAGATCAATATTGCGACCATAACCCTGATAGGCAGTTGATGAATCATAATATCGATCACAAATAACCAGTAATCCCTGTTCCAATGAAGGGATGATTTTTTCTCTAACCAGTTGCGCCCGCGCCGCTGAATACAATAGATATTCAGTGAACGGACTCATCATCTCCGGTTCTTTAGTCAGAAGTGTCTGTCGAATTTTCTCTGCAATAATCGTACCCCCTGGCTCTCTGAGCAGGATGAAAGGAACCTGTCTGGACTCAAGATTGGCTATTAATCGATCAACTTGCGCTGACTTCCCGCAGAGATCTATCCCCTCGAAGGTTATCAATTTCCCGGTCATTGTGTATTTTAAATACTTGTTTTCATCCTTTAGTGTTTTATGCTGCTTTTATATTGTCGGGTAAAATAAAAGAAGTTGGTTCATGCGCCAACTCACTCAAAAATTTCTTTCGTAACACCTGCTTCAAAACAAACAAAAAATTTGATTACACCTTTATAAACTTCCAGCGACCGCCTTTGAATCGCCAAAAGTTGGCAATCAATCTTAACGTTTCGTCCAACAGATGAACCGACCACAACCCGACTAACGCCAGACTGGTTTTGAATGCCACCACCCAATTCAGGCAGACTTCCAGGAAGATGACTCCCAGCATGGTCATAAACATCAGCCATTTCAGATCGCCAGCCCCACGCAGATTTCCGATTATCACATTATCAACAGCTTTCGGAATTTGAACAATTGCAAAGACAATCATTGCACTCGCACCGATTGAAATCACCGATTGTTCTGGTGTAAACAAATAAAGAATCGATCTTGAAAAAATGGTCATCGTTGCGGCGACAATGAGTGAGAAAATAAAACCGACCCAGCCGGCGGTTTTAGCAGTTCGCTCGGCTAATTTCTTTTTTTCTGCGCCGAGATTCTTGCCCATTAAAGTCATGGCTGCCAGGCTAAATCCAAGATACGCCATGGAGAGAATATTTTGTATCCGATACAAAACAATATGAGCTGCTAAATATTTTTCTCCCAGCCGGGCAGCATAAATCGAAACAATCAATAAGCCCACGGCCCAGACTAACTGTTCCACTGTGGTGGGAATTCCAGTATTCAATAGTCTTTTAAAAGTCTTGAAATTGGGCCGGGTTAATTCTCGAAATGACAAAAAGAGAGCTGATTTTCTGGTTCGTAGGATATACAAAGTAATTAGAAAACCTGCTGAATGTGAAATTCCCAGCGCAATTGCAGCTCCTTCTACTTCCCAGCGCGGAAAGCCAAACCAGCCAAAAATAAAGAGCGGAGCCAATACCAGATTTAAACCGTTGATGCAAACGTTAATAATCATCGATAAATGCGTATCGCCAGCTCCGCGAATAACTCCCACAGCAGTGAAATTGGTGATGATAATTGGCGCAAACAGGGCAATGATGCGTAAATAGCTAACCCCGGCGCGCTGCGCTTCAATTGAGCCGCCGGCTTCGATTAGCTTGAATAAATGCACCCCGCCGAAAAACCAGGCAATGGCAAACACAAAAGAAATGACGATGCTTATCATTAATGCCTGACCAAATACATGATTGGCTTCCCTTTTTTCTTCGGCGCCAACATGCCGGGCAACGATTAAAGAACTTCCAACAATGAACGTTATTAAAATCGTTAAAGTTGAAACAACAACCTGGATCGCCAGCCCCTGCCCGGCAAACGCTGCGGTGCTAATTCTTCCGATGAAAATCGCTTCGATGGTGAACATAATTGTCTGAGATGACAGGTCCACAACTGCCGGAAGCGAAGTTTTTAAGATGTTTTTTAAAGGCGATCCGTGCCTCAAATTCAATCTCTCTTAATCGTAATATTCCAGTCCCAGATGAGTAATCAGCTCTTCACCTTTGAGATGACGAAGCGTATTTTTTAACTTCATCAGTTGAATAAATATATCATGTTCCGGATAAAGTCCGGGAGCGACCATCGGGCTCTTAAAGTAGAATGATAGCCATTCCTGGATGCCTTTCATTTTGCATCGTTGAGCTAAATCTAAAAATAAAGCGACATCAAGAACGATTGGGGCAGCCAGAATACTATCACGGCACAGGAAATCAACCTTGATTTGCATGGGATATTCAAGCCAGCCGAAAATGTCGATATTATCCCAGCCTTCTTTATTATCGCCGCGCGGCGGATAATAATTGATCCGAACTTTGTGATAGAATTTTTTATATAAATCCGGATAAACTTCAGGTTGGAGAATATATTCTAATACGGATAGCTTGCTTTCTTCTTTGGTTTTAAATGAATCAGGATCATCTAATACCTCGCCATCTCGATTGCCCAAAATATTAGTAGAAAACCAGCCATTCAAGCCGAGCATTCTTGCCTTCAGCCCTGGGGCTAAAATCGTCTTCATCAAAGTTTGCCCGGTTTTATAATCTTTTCCTACAATGGGAACGTTTTTCTGTTTGGCAAATTCAGTCAATGCCGGTATATCAACAGTTAAATTAGGTGCCCCGTTTGCAAAGGGCACGCCCGCTGCGATGGAAGCATAAGCATAAATCATGCTTGGCGCAATCGCTGGATGATTCTCTTTCAGCGCTTTTTCAAAAGACTCTAATGTATCATGAACGGATTCAGCTTTTAAATATATCTCAGTACTGGCACACCATACCATCACCAATCGATCAAGTTTATTTGTTTTCTTGAAATTCTGAATATCAGCTATAAGTTGCTGAGCATAATCATATTTGGTCTTGGCGCTTTTAACATTGGTGCCATGCAGATTTTTCACAAATTTCTGATCGAAAACCGCTTTCATTGGTTTGATCTGTTCGATCTCATCCCGAACTTTGTCTAATATATCTTTTTGTAGCACACCAGCGTTGATTGCTGCTTCATAAACATTATCCTCAAAAATATCCCAACCACCAAACACCAGATCATTCAGATCTGCCAGTTCAATAAAATCCTTGATTTTTGGCACCCGCTTTTCGGTGCGTTTGCCAAGTCGGATCGTTCCCATTTGAGTTAAAGATCCAATAGGTTTAGCCAGACCTCTTCGAATCGCCGTGACGCCAGCTATAAAAGTTGTAGCAACAGCTCCCAGACCGGGCAATAGCACGCCCAGTTTACCCTTTGGTTTTTCAATTGTTGTCATATCCTTCAGAAACTCCCTCTTAAATTATTATTTATGGTATTGTTTTGAATTTAAAATCAATTTTGTAAAATAATATGATTTATTATGTGACGCGAAAGAGTCATGACGTGATCTGAGTTGTACCTGACTTCGCGTCGGTTATGCGTTTCGCCTTTGCCGATCTATTCCAGCATTCGGTTTTGATTATTTACATAAACTACTTTGGGGACAAAACCTTTCGCTTCATCTTCGCTCAATATACCATAAGCGACAATGATTAACAGATCGCCGATTTGCACCATTCTCGCTAAGGCTCCGTTACAGCAAATCGTACCTGAATCCGGCTCGCCCTCAATTACGTAGGTCTCAGCCCGCTCCCCCGTATTAATGTTTAGAACTTGAACTTTCTCGAACGGCAGAATGTTGGCCGCATCCATCAATTTACGATCGATAGTGATGCTACCCTCATAATTCAAATTGGCGTCCGTCACTGTCGCCCGATGTATTTTTGATTTACAAATTGTTATCAACATGGCTAATCGCCCCCCTTCATTTTTCTCCAAACAATTCATTAGAAATTAAATATATTTTATAGAAGCCAATTCTTAGTTTGGCGATAGAGTAATGCAAACTAAATATTGGAATCGGATTAATTCCAACACTCCAAAATTCCACCGTATCATTTGCACAAGAAAAAATCCTGATTGACCAAATTTATTCTGATATTAATTCTTTACGCCCGTTTTTATCAGTCAACCAGATATGATACAACCGCTGAATCGCTGTGACGTTGGAAAAAATGGCTACAATTATCAGGGCGATAACTAACAGAACTTTATGAAAAATTGCACCGAACGCGATGAAAACAAGTCGCTCTGGTCTTTGCATCAAACCAACCTTGCATTCCAGCCCCAATCCTTCGGCTCTGGCGCGTACATAGCTGGTCATCACCGAGCCACCCAAAGCCATACATACTGCAATCGTGCTGATAAATGATATATTGATATAATTAATGTTCCAATTTAAAAAGGAAAGGTTTACATTATTGTTTGTCCAGTGATTGTTTATAAAATAGTAAGCCAGTCCAAAGAAAATCATCACTTCAGCATAGCGATCCAGCGTCGAATCATATAATGCGCCAAACTTGGTTACTCGATTGGTGGCTCGTGCTACTTTTCCATCAATGATATCGAAAGTGCCAGCAATCAGCATGATGACGCCAGCGATTTTAAAAGAACCTGCCCCGAATAGATAAGCAGCGATGATACTGAGTATCAATCCAAGAGTTGTAAAATGATTCGGATTTAACCTCCGCTTAATAAAGAAATCAATTACCGGCGTTATAGTTCGGAGGTAGAAATTTTTTATCCAATCGGGTAAAAATACAATTTTCAATTTCAATTTTCACCTTCTTCCGAATGAACTATATTCCAATGTCGAATAAACTTGCTTATTTTTTGATTTGCCTGTAATAGTAAAGATTCGGGTTTCATTCCCCTTCAATAACAATAACAAATTCACCCTTAAGCTTCAGCAGCGCCGGATTTTCACAAACTTCTTCCAGCGTCCCTCGATAGATCTCTTCAAATTTCTTGGTCAGCTCTCTGGCAATTGCGATCCGACGATTCCCGAAAGACTCTTTCAAGCCAGCCAGTGTCTTCAGTAATCTTTGAGGAGATTCGTAAATGATAATCGTTCTTTTTTCCTCAGCGAGATCCCGAAGTCGTTTTTGCCGCCCCTTTTTTGTTGGTAAAAAACCTTCAAACACGAATCGATCGGTCGGCAGTCCAGAGGTAATCAAGGCGGGTACAAATGCTGTTGCTCCCGGGATTGCCTCTACTGGAATACCTTCGTTGATCGCTTCACGGACGAGATGAAACGCTGGATCAGAAATCCCCGGCGTTCCTGCATCAGAAATCAGGGCAATCGATTTACCCTGTAATAGCTTCTGAATCAATTCTGGCGCTTTTTTCTCTTTATTAAAACTAAAAAAGCTGGTCGTCGGCGTTTTTATATCATAATGCTTTAATAAAATTGCCGAATGCCGGGTATCCTCTGCAGCAATCAAAGTAACGTTCGACAGCACTTCTATCGCCCTGATGGTTATATCAGTTAGATTGCCAATCGGCGTGCTGACAAGATATAATTTCCCTTTCAGTATCGCATTCGATTCCAAAGCAATTAGAGTTCTCCTTTTCCTTCAATGCCAATAGAAATTACCTTTTTTGAAACCGTTGCTAATGTCTTATCAATAATTTCAGTCGCTTCATTAATAATAGTGTTCGTTATGTTAAGTGAAGGACGGAAACGAATGGATCGCTCGCCGCATTTCAATACCAGCATATTGTTCTTTTTGGCTTCTCTCATAAATAGATCCCGTATGAAATCAGCGGGCAGATCAAAGGCAATAAATAATCCCCGGCCGCGGATATTCGACAATAACTTCGGATGTTTTTTTTGAAGCTGATGCAAATTGTCCAGAAAATACTGGCCTACGGTTGCAGCATTGGCTATTAAATTTTCTTCTTCAATAATTTCGAGGTATTTTTGGCTGCGAACCATATCGACCAGGCTGGCTCCCCAGGTGGAGTTTATGCGACTGGATTCTGCGAAAACGTTGTTTTCAACAAGATCGATTCGTCTGCTCGCCATGATTCCACAAACCTGGGTCTTTTTCCCAAAAGCGATAATATCAGGCTCCACGCCGAAATGTTGATACGCCCACGTTTTCCCGCTAATACCCAGACCCGATTGTACCTCATCAAATATCAAAATAATATCGTTTTCGTCAGCAATGGTTCTAAGTTCTTTGAAAAATTCAGCTCGAAAATGATTGTCGCCACCTTCGCCCTGAATTGGTTCAATAATGATCGCTGCAATATCATCCGGATTTTCCAGTATCGCACGTTTAATCTGCTGCACACTCATCTGCTCAGCCTTCTCGACCCTTCTCAAATTTTCTTCATCGAGTGGAAAGGTGATTTTAGGATTGAGCACCCGAGGCCAATTAAACTTCGGGAAATACATGGTTTTTCTTGGATCGGCAGTATTGGTCAGTGATAAGGTATAGCCGCTTCGTCCATGAAATGCCTGTTGAAAGTGAATGACCTGAGTCCCCTGTTCTCTGGTATAGCCTTTGTGAAAATTCATACGAACCTTCCAGTCAAACGCGGCTTTCAATGCATTTTCAACCGCCAGGGCACCGCCGCTGATCAGGAATAAATGGGGCAGTTTCTCTGGCATGGCGACACGTGCAAAGGTGTCGACAAATTCCGCCATTTCTACTGAATAAAAGTCAGAGTTGGATGGCTTATTGATAGCAGCAGTCAATAGCTTCTCTTTGAAGTCCGGCGTCATTAGTTTGGGATGACTAATCCCCACTGGCAATGTTGCAAAAAAAGTAAAAAAATCCAGGTATTGTTTGCCATCCCGGGCATCGATTAGATAGCTGCTATGACTCTTTTCAAGATCGACAATGATCTCGAACCCATCTACCAGCATGTGTTTTGACAGAATCGGAATAACGTTCTTTGGTTCAATTTTTGGCATACAACTCTTCCATATTTATCGATTACTCTATAGTTTCAAATCCATTAATCCAGAACAATCAATGTATATTCCCTGTTCATTGGTTTGAGCAAAAACAGGAAATAAAGTCTGTTATTATAACGAAATTTAAATTAAAAAGCAATTTATTTTTTTTATTGGATAGGCAAAAAAGGATTGAACCTCCAGAAATAAAATAGCAGATAACAGGTTGGCTCAAGGGCGGGCAGCATTCCAGATTTCGCGCCAGATCGAATTGAGACAAAGAGCGGGATTCCAACAAGCGTAGGCTTTTGCGGAGAAGATGACTTTAATTTTTCAATTTCTGATGCTAATTGGAAATCACTCAAAATTTTTGCTTCCTGATGGGTTATTTTCAGTGCCAGTAACAATTGTGTGCTTATTTCAATATTGATGAATGGATCTTCAGTAAAAGCTCGATAGGCTGTTATTTGACTTGAGCCATCCCGTTCCCAGATTTCAAATCGAGCAAAATTTTTAGCATATTGAAATCCTGTGCTATCATTAAAAACCATCGCGCCCCGAATGATATGACTGAGGTTATGTTGATAATCTCTGGAACAAATTTGACCTTCTGAGAAAAAACATTTTCGCAACTGCGCCAGTTTTTCTTGAACGGCACCATCATCCTGAAAGGGAGTAAGGGCAGCGGCCATTTCGGCGATGCCCTCTGCGACAATGACATTCGCACATCCGGCTCTGTTCAGCAGCCATTTAATTAGCGCATTGAATAGCGGTTGAAAATGCCATTTTTTTTCGCTGAAGTGCTGATAATAATTCAACGCTATCGCCAGAAAAGCTGCATCTCCCTCCCAGTGAACTGAAGTCGAATCAGGGAGACCAGTTTCGACATTCCAGGTCTGAGGCAATCCGTTGAAATGATCCCGATTCAATTGATAATAGTGCTGAAAAGGACCGAAAATCTTTTCGGCATCGTCCAGATCTTTTTCATGAATCAGTGCCATAGCCGCCAGGGCATTGGCATAAGGTGTGGTAAATCGTTCTCCTTCAAAACGTCTTGCCAGACCGCTGCCGGGGTGAATACAGCTTTTGATAAAAAGATAGCCCGATTTTTTAATACTATCTTTTTTTGATGATGTATCCATTTCACAGGTAGCTTGACTGAACAGAATAATAATCAACAGCCATGCTTTTCGCATACTAAATTTGATCTATCTTTTGATATTCCAGACGACTGAGCCCTAATTTGGGGTAGAAAATGAATGGCAAAAATATTAAACCAACTGTAAATCCTTCCGTCTTGCCAAACGTTTTCGACAGTCCATGAATGATCATGACAGCGAAAATAATGCCGACCAGTGGAATCAACAGCAGCCAGAACCACCAGACCGGCTTCTGACAAATTTTGATGAAGATGACAGTGTTATAAATGGGGATCAGGCTTTCCCAGCCTTTTCGGCCAGCTTTTTTGAATATTTTCCACTGGCTTTCTATGGTGATAAGATAAAACAAAACGATAATCTGAAGGAATAGCATCGCAACACCTGAGGCAAGAGAACCTAAAATTATATAGCCAGTGCTAATAGTCGGCGAAAAATCTGAATCCGTTACTTTCGATTTAAGATACTCCTGCATTTTTTCTTTGAGAAAGATTTCTTGATTCAGCATCGAGAATATTGTAACGACGATAAAGTAAATCCCGATCATAACTAAGCCTATTAAAATGGCATCTACGAACGAAATGAAATGCTCGTTTTTTCGATTGTATTCTAAATGGGCAAGTCCCACGCAAACCACAAAAACTATTAAATCCAGTGTTACGCCGATCCAGGTTAACGCTTTCCAATCTGGATTGTATGTCACTGACTGGAGAATCATAAGGATAATAACTAAGACAACAGCAACAAGAGCGTATTTGAGTGACACCGAAAGAAGTAAATTTGATCGAGAAGGGGTTGCTTCCATAATATCTCCTTTGATTATTATTAGTAACATGACCGTCATCCGCCAACTGGCGCTTGACGGTCAATTTTGTACTGAAATTTTACTTGATGATGACCATTTTCTTTGTCTCACAAAATTCCCCAGCCCGCAGTCGATAGAAATACAAACCGGCCGGCAGATTCTGGCTGTCGAAATTGACTTGATAACTGCCCGCTTCCTGTTTGTCATTCACTAAAACTTTTAACTCCCGACCGAGCAGATCAAATACTTTCAATTCAGTGTATGAAGCTTTTGGAATTGAGTACCGAATGACTGTGCTTGGGTTGAAGGGATTGGGGTAATTTTGATCTAAAGTAAATTTTGGCAGAATCTCTTTTCCATTTGTCACAGAAGAAATCGCCCCGGCTTTTGCCGACGCCTCCAGGGAGTAAGCGGAATTGCCGATAGCGTTATGAGCTCTAATCCGATACCAATAGGTTGTTCCCTTCGTGACGGTCGAATCTACATAGCTGATTGTGTCAGCGCCAATTGTTTTCATAAGGTGAAAAGCGCCAGTAATTCCATCGCTGCGGACCAGTTGAAAGCCGTCTTCATTGGTTGAATTATCGGACCAGCCCAGTTTAATTTTATTTTCAGCAATGGAATTGGCAATTAGATTCGCTGGCGCTGCTGGTAACGGTCGTGAGTTGCTGTATTTGACAATCGTCCCCATGGTACTCACTGCCCAGCCTGAATTTCGGTCGGTGAAACAGGATCGCAACAGCCAGCCGCCGACAGAAGGAACCGTCTCGTCCCATGTCGCTCCGCCATCAGTGGTGATCCACGTTTTCGCAGAACCGCCGCTCACATCGATATCGCCGCTGCCATCAATACCTTTCGATAGCGTGCTCCCGGTCGCTCCAACAGCAAAGCCATTATACGGATCAACAAAGAAAATATCATCGATCCAGCCAGCGCCGACATCATCAAATGTCCAGGTCGTTCCGCCGTTGCTGGTTTTGAGGATGCCGTTGCTGCCGCCAACAAAACCAATATTGGTATCGATAAAATAAACGCATTCCAGCCAATCCGTGCTGCCGCTATTTTGTTGCAACCAAGTATTCCCGCCATCAGTTGTTTTGAAGATTGCGCCGTCCATGCCAACTGCCCAGCCGGTGTTTGCGTCAATGAAAAATACGTCCATTAATGCGGTACCATCGGATACGGTCTGTTGGCTCCAGCTACTGCCGCCGTCAGTCGTTTTGAAAATGATCCGACTGGCCGATCCACCGCCAACTGCCCACCCAGTTCTGGCGTCGATGAAGCAAAGGCCGAGAAAGGTTCTCGTTGTCGCCGTCGAAATCTTTGACCAGTTCAAACCACCATCGCTGGTCTTCATAATAGTGCCGCCAGCTTGGCAGACCCAGCCAGTTTTGGAATCGGCAAAATAAATATCAGTGTTTTGATAGCCATACGGCGCTGAGACCAGCGTCCAATTTATGCCCCTATCAGCCGTCTTGAGTAGTGTGCCCCATTTTCCTCCTGCCCACCCATTGTTCGCATCCAGGAAAAAGATCGAATACAGATTATCAATCGTCACGAAAGATAAATTCGTCCAATTATTGCCGCCATCCGTGGTTTTCAACACCATGCCATAGTTGCCTACCGCCCAGCCAGTATTGGAATTGACGAAATATACATCGTTAAGGTAAGCATTGGAACTATGCGAGGTTCCACTATTTTGTTTGATCCAGGTAGCGCCGCCATTGGTTGTTTTGATGATGGTGCCCAGCTCGCCATAGCTGCTTGAGCCGACCGCCCATCCTTCCTGGCTGTTGATGAAACGGATAGATTCCAATGAATTCGATGTGCCTGAACTCTGCTCTGTCCAGGTCGTTCCTCCGTTCGTGGTCTTGATAATTTTACTTCCGCCAACTGCCCAGCCAGTTTGAGTATCAATAAAATAAACGGATTGCAAGCCACTATTGGTGCTGGTTGTTTGTGAATTCCAGCTTGCACCGCCATCAGTCGTCTTGAGAATGATATCGGGATTTCCGCTGTTCCATCCAACCACCCAGCCGGTTTGGGCATCGACAAAATGAACTGAGTTATAAGTTTCATTGGTAGATGACTCAGTTTTTTGAACATTCCAGGTTAAACCGCCATCGCTGGTTTTTAAAATTATGTCTTTTAAATCGGAATTTATCCCAACAGCCCAGCCGACCTGATCGCCCACAAAATACACCGACCAGAGCCGATGCGCCACTGAAGTCGATTGCGAAGTCCAGGTCGTTCCTCCATCCGTCGTTTTGAGGATTGGCGCTTGAGGATTGACAGAGCTAACACTGATGCCCACTGCCCAGCCGATCTGATTGTTTACGAAGAAAATATCGGTTAGCTCAAAATTAATATCGTGCTGGATAACCCAGGTAGCGCCGCCGTCAGTGGTCTTGCGAATCTCACCGTAATTGCTGACCATCCAGCCGGTCTGCGCATCGACAAAATGTACCGCTCTCGACACGCCTTTGCCATTCAATGGATTCTGATACGCCCAGGACCCCTTTGAGGCCGTAATCACTTCAATGGCAAAATTATCGCTATCGAGTCCGCCCCTGCCATCACTCACCTGCACCGCAGCAGTAAAGCTGCCAACGTTATTGAATGAAGGCGAGATAACCAAAGTCGCGGTAGCCGTATTGCCAGTCTGGGAGAAGTTAGAGATCGATAAAAATCCAGGATTTTCTGAAATGGTGAAATTTAGCGCATCACCATCGCTATCGGTGGCAGAGAGCGAGACATTTTTGGTCTGCCCGGCAGTAACGGATTGATTGTCAATGGAAGATAAAACCGGATCAGTATTGCTCCCACCCGATTGCACCGTCACCTTTTTGGGCGTCGGCAGAGAATCGTTGATGGTGCTTTCATCGCCAACTAATCCAGTCCAGGCAGTAAATTGATAGGTTCCCTGTACTGTCGGCGTCCAGAGCGCTGAAAAAGTTTTTTTGATGCTGGCGCCAGCCGCTAAAGTCCCAGATAAATTTTCAGTAACGACCGCGCCGCCATCGATGCGATAGCTCACTGGAAAATTGCTTTGCTCCTGAGTCCCAAAATTCTGCACCATCACGCCGACCGGGATCGAAGCACTCAGGCTCACCACATCCGGCAAATCTATGGCGACAACACCCACATCCTTTTGATATTGAGGCTGAGATAACGCCGTCACCCGAATATCATCGATGAAAGTTTCATTCAATCCACCCGCAAGAAACAAAGCATTGAATTGCAAGCTGCCATCGAAATTCACTTTAGCTCGAAACGGGGCGCTGGCATTCGATCCAATAAAAAATCGGACTTCATTCTGTTTAAAATCAAACTCGGCCCGAATATAATTATGCTTCGGAGTGCCATTTGGCGCAGGTCCTGAGCCATAATCAAGCTCATTAAAAACCGTCGCTGCGCTCCCCATCCCTTCAGCATTGAATTTGACATTGTGATCTTCACCCCAGAAACTGGCTTTTTGTGTCATATCATATTTTGATGCCACCTGCGACAATCCAACCGAGGCAAAATCTTTATAAATATAAAAACCATCTGGCGTGTACCATAATTCGACATTCAACTGATCAGGTTTTTGGGTCAAATTTAATAACGCGTAGTCGATCTCCGTGCTGGTGGTAAAAGAGTTGATCTGAAAATTCTGCTGCCCGCCATGAACCCACGTGGTTGTTACATTTCCATTGCGGCTTGAACTATAACGAACCCAGGGCGAACCGGGCGCATCAGCCAGCACGCCGATCGTGTATTTCTCGAAATCTTCGATAAAAACATCGGTGATCTGGACGTTGCTCACTGTTACGTCTTTGGGGGGCGCCAGACTATCGTTAGCGGCGTTTTCATCACTGGTTAATTTAGTCCAGGCCCGGAAACGGTAGGTCCCCTCCAATGTTGGCGTCCACACATTAGAAAATGTCATGGTGGCAGTGGCACCGGCTGAAATCGTACCTGAAAAATTCTCTGTCACCGGCGCGCCACCATTGATGTTGTAGCTGACCGGGAAATTACTCTGACTTGCCGTACCATAATTTTTAATAGTAGCTTTAATTGGAGTCGATTCGCCGGGCGACAGCCGTGCTGGCAGATCCATGGCGCTGACGCTGACGTCGTTGGTCACCTGTTGAGTTTGCAACTGCAATTTATAAATCATATTGGTGCTGCGATCAGTCATCCAAAAATAGCTGCCATCCCAGGCAATACCGCTGGGCCAGGTTTCGGGCGTCAAGCAATAATCCAGCACATTGCCGGCCCTATCGATTTTGTACATCAGCAGCACATCGGCATCGACCAGCCATAGGTTTTGTCCGTCATAAGTAAGCCCATAATGATAGGTGCCCGGTGCAGCAAAAGAGTTGAGAACCAAACCACTGGTATTCAGATTCCATATCGTTTCAACGCCATAATCGCTGTTCCAGATGTTCGTTCCATCCCAGGCGATGCCAGCGGGGTAACTGCCCGGGGTTGCGAAAGACGAAAGCACCGAACCGGTAGATGAAAGCTTGTAAATGTGGTCGTTGGTCGCATCCGCATTCCATAAATTGTTTCCATCCCACATCATGCCGGTCGGCATGGTACCGGGTGACGTAAAAGAAGTGATCACGCCGCCGCTGCTATTCAATTTATAAGTACGATCGTTGGTAGCGTCGGAGCACCAGAGGTTGGTGCCGTCCCAGGCCAGCCCTCGCGAGGAAGTTCCCGGCGTTGGGAAAGATGTAACGATCGTAGGCACCTGAACCAAGCCTTTCTGCAAAACGACATCATCGACAAAGACGCCGTTGGGCAGATTGCCCGAGGCATCGCTTTCAAATTGAAAGGTAATCCAGATTTGGGGTTTTCCGGTAAAATTTTTTATTTCGTCGCTGCCAGTGGGCACGGCATGGAGCGGCAATGAATAGGGATACCAGTTTCCATCTGATGAGCCAGATAGTGCATAACCATAAAAATCGGAGCCATTATCTGATGCCATAAAATAGAAGTAATCAGAATTGTCCTGCAAATTCACCCAAACAGAAAAGCTAAACGCCGCCCAATTGGCATCGCTCAAATCAAAAGGCCCATAAGTCATGACGGTTGTGGTAGAATTGGGATAATAGGCGTTGAAATTCAAGGTGCTGCCAACAGTGCCGCCGCCGACAGCCCAGGCGGAATTACTACCATTATGGGTGACCATATTCCGTTTTGCCCACGAATAATTACCGCTACTGACAGACCACAAGCCGGTAGGAAAATCACCCTCGAAATCTTCGCTGACAATTGTCACCAATCCCCCTTGACGAGCAGTGGCTGGCTGACTGAAGGCGACATTAGACTCTATCAGTGGCGCTGGCATTTGCATGGTAACTTTCTTTATTTGTAACATGCTTGAGCCCGCAAATCTGTTTTCCTTCACATCAGCCAATTGTTTTAAAACTGGCTGAGCCAATAAAGAATTCATTTGAATCGGTAAAATAATAAGTGCAAAGCATAAATACATCATCAGTTGGGAAGTTTTACTGAATCGATTCATAGCGAAGTCTCCTTGAAAAATTACCTGGGATATAAACTAAACTTAGTTTTTTTAGCTTAAAATATTTTTCAATTTTTGCAGTAGCGATCATCCACCAATTCACGAGCAACGATTTCGTTTCGCGTTACTCAATTCAATCATACAAATTCCAGATCAAACAATAGATAGCCGTGCCCTCACTCACTTTTTTCGACTCAATTTTGTGTTGATAAATCGGTTTTACATCCTGGATGCTATTACCGACAATATCGCCCACCAGCACAGAAAAATAGGGATCGACTTCCTGGTAATCGTCATCATGAACGTAAGCCAGCTTGTTGCCGCTAAAGGTTTGTACTCCTCAGTCAGAAAACTCTGGATCTCGTGGCAAATAGTTAGATGGGAAGCCAGTCACCCTGGTCCAGGGTTCTGCCGGTCCTGGTTGTGAAACATAAAAGGCGATGTCACTGTAATTGATCAGCGTCGACAATAATACTCGACTGTCGGACAACGCCAGAACCACTCCGCCATTGGCGTGAGGTAGGGTGATTTGAATATCCAGGCTGCCATTCGCCTTGATAACTTTCAGACCATCCAGGTAATAATCGCCGATATAGGCGATCCTGCCGTCCGGCAGTGCGGCTGGCTTTCCGATCGAACCTCCTTCATAGACGCTGGCGACAATGTATTTTTCTGTCAGCGAATAAATCTTCAGGGCAAAATCATCCGTCACATAAGCGATTTTATCGGCGTTTTCGCCTTTCAAGGCAGTAGCATAAAAGATCATTTCGCCGGATTGCATCGGGATATTCAAAGCTGTTATTTTTCCCTGGTCGATGATGACAATATCATCCCGGTCGGTATCATACTTCCCATTTTTGATCGCCAGCACCCGGTGGTCTGCCAGAAAGGTGGGCGATGCTGTTCCATACGGATCATAAGATGCCAGGCATCGGACATTCTGACCATCAGCATCAGCAGCAAAAATTCCTTTAAAACGCATCCAGGCATCAATGGGATGAAATAGCAATTCATCGCCAGTTAAACTACCAGTATAAACTTTAGTTGGTAACTCATAATCGCCTGCTGAAGGGGTGGCAGGATTTTTATCGCAGGAAGAAAAAAGTGACAGAACGAAAATCACCAGAACAAAAATAGTTTTATTCATGCAAATCCTTTCATAAAAAATTGCTCGGAATTTTTGACCAGGACTAATATAATTAAATCGGAAGAACTTTGAGTGAAGGAATGGCGAAGTGTTGGTTAAGATTATGTGAAAAGGATTTTAGATTTTTAGAATTCTAAAATCGTCATTCCAAAATCGTAAATCGAACATAGTCCCAATCCGCATAGGATCCCGCCGGGACAAACCAGCAATTGCCAGTCAAAATGAAAAGTTGTGACAGGTTGTTCAGATCGGATCGGAGCGTGCCAGTAAGCGCTGCTTTGAAGCTGCCTCCATCATCATAACTTATTTCGACCTGAATGAGGGTGTCCGCTCTGAAAATACGGTAAACATACGTAAAATTGGTCACCCCAATACTGTCTCCAGACGCCAAACAATTTTCGTTAATTGAAGTGACCTCGCCGCGATCCAGCAGCCGCATATCCAATCTGTTGCTTCCAAAATCTTTGGAACGACTGATGAGCAGGCCGGTGTTTCGATCCGGTTCTGGTTCGAAGCAAATCATCAAATCGAAAGCTCGCCCTGCCACGCCATCGATCATCGAATAAGTCACTTTAGTTTCTAGGCACCAGGAGTTACCGACCAGAACTCGGTTGAGCTTCAAGCCGGGATAATGCCAATACCAGCCTGAAAAATAGGGCAGGTAACCATGGACGTACGCCTCACCCATGATCGGATCCAAATAAAAACGAAGATATCCCGCATGCTCACCGAGCCAATAGCGACCAAAACTGGCGTAATTATAAATATTCGGCTGGTTCCATTCCAAAACAAGCCAGGACGAATCCAGCGCTGGTGATGAAAAATCTTCAACAAACGATTCGTTGCTAATTTTGTTTGCTCGAGCAATGAAGTTGCTGATTAGCGATTGACCTGGCTTTGTCACAGCACTATGGCTAATCCCTTTCATAGCTAACATTGTATTGGTCAAATCGGATTGCACCAGATAGGATTCTCCGTCTGGTTTCCCATCTTTCATCGGTAATGCCCAGAGGTCATATTGACCCAAACGGAAGCTGCGGAACAACAGCAGTTTTCCATCTGGCGACCAGATTGGCGCATCAAAACCTTTGCCGCCATATCGACCAGACGTAATTTGTTCGATTTGTGATTTTTCCAGATCCAGAATATAAATCTGACGGTTGTCTGGCTGCTGCACATCATAAGCGATAAACTTTCCATCAGGCGAAAATTTGATGCAGCGGGAATTAATATCCAGCGGCATATAATCTCTTACTGCACCCGTGTCGATTGAGATGAGCGCCAATCGGACCTGGCGATCGCGTTTATGGTGCGATATATTACATAATATCGTTTTCCCATCGGGATGCCAATCCTGAGGCGAAACGCTTACATCTGGCTCAGAATAGACAGTTTGACTAATGCCAGTGGCAATTTCAATGATCTTTAATTCAGTAAAATAGGACTGTCGATACCAATTATAGGCAACGAATTTTCCATCATGAGACCAGATGGGACGCATGGCAAATTCATGCGAGCGAGACCAGTCAGCCTTGGTCAGTTTTCTCTTTACGCCGGTGATGAGATTTTTAATCACGAGATCACCCGACATCCAATCGGTATAAGCAAAGAATTTGTTATCCCGCGAAGTCGCTGTCAAAATGTCTATCCCTAATCGATCGAAATAATATTTGACCAGGGGATTGACCAAATCAGATTTTGCGATTTTTTCCAGCCGCTTTTTAGCCATAGCAGCAGCTTCAATTTGATCGGGATAGGTGTCAATCAATTTTTGATAGGATTCCGTGGCTTTATCCTGCCCTAATTTTTCATAGCAAAAACCCATGTGCAGGAGCGCATTTGCCGCAGTTGATCGTTGCTGGGGATAATTACGGATAATTTTTTGATAAAAGGTCAATGCTTTCCCCAGGTCGCCCTGAATTTCTTCAGCATAAATTCCAGCCTGAAAAAGTTGGGGTGCATCCTCCTGGGCAGCGATCTCTTTTTCTGAAAGAATAAGTAAAATAAAAATCGAAACACCGATGATTTTGAATTTCGTCATAAAAAAGTAAACCTAAAATTTTGGAACCGAAGTTCACCCTTCAGGCTGATCAAGCTAAAGCTTGAACTCCCAACGATATCCAACGCCTCTAATGCCGATAATATATTTCGGATTGCCGGGATCCGCTTCGATTTTTTTACGCAAATTGGCGACATGGGTATCCACGGTGCGGTTGGTCACCAAAACATCTTCTCCCCATAGTTCATTCAAAATAAAATCTCGGCTCAAAACTTCATTGGGATGGTTCATAAACAATCGCAGCAAGCCGAACTCTAATGCTGTCAGGGCAATGGGTTTGCCATTTTGGGTGGCGCTATATTTTTTAAAATCGATTTCAAATTCATCGAACCGGTAAACATGAACCTCGGCATCGGCGGGTCGCGACCGCCGAAGGATCGCTTTAATACGCGCCAATAATTCACGAGGGCTGAATGGCTTGGTCACGTAGTCATCGGCGCCCAGTTCCAAACCTAAAATTTTGTCTAGCTCCTGGCTTTTGGCAGTCAGCATGATGATGGGAGTGGCAATTTTAGCTTGACGGAGCTGCCGGCAGACCTCCATCCCGTTGAGTTGAGGCAACATGAGATCGAGAATAATCAGGTCATAGCAGTTTTTTTTAGCCTCGATCAGACCTTTCTCACCGTCAGCGGCGCTTTCCACCAGAAATCCTTCGAGCCTCAAATCATCTTCCAGCGCCATACGAATATGTTCATCGTCCTCGATTATCAATATATTTGTCATTGTGTTTCCCGTATTTCTTAATTTTAGATTTTTGAATTACGATCTATGAAAAATAACTCGTCACAATCGTAAATCGAAAATCGTACATTGTAAATCCTCAAATCGGCAGTTTTATCGTAAACGTGCTTCCCTCTCCCGGTTTACTTTCAACTTCAATCAACCCGTGATGCGCCTTTACAATCTGTTTGACCAGCGTCAAGCCCAAGCCGCTGCCCCGCTTGCTCCTCACCAGTTCATTGCTGCTGCGATAAAAACGATCAAAGATTTTATTCAGCTCATTCGGCTGGATTCCAACACCAAAATCTTGAACGCTGATATTAAGAAATTGATCGGCTGAATACAGGCGGACAATTATTTTTTTACCTTTCGTAGAATATTTTATGGCGTTATCCAGCAAATTAGTAATGGCTTGTTCCATTGTCGAACGGTCGATGGAGATTGGCGGCAGCAAATTTTCGCTTTGCACAGATACTTCAAAACCATCATGGCTTACTCGCTGCTCCATTACAGCGACGATCTCTTGTAAAAAACGATCCATATCAGTTAGCTCAAAATCAAATTGCTTTTTGCCAGCCTCCATCCGCGCAAAATCCAGTACACTGCTGATCATGAGCGACAGCCGTTTGCTTTGTTCCACGATGACATCGTAATATTTTTGGCGACGCTGTTCTGATGGCACTCGTCCCGTTTGTAGCATTTCAGCTAACTGGCGAATGGAAGTTAGGGGGCTTTTCAACTCGTGCGAGACGCTGGAAACGAAATCCGATTTTAACCGAGCAAGCTCAAGCTCATGAGTCACGCTTCGGATGGTTAGATATAAACCTGATATGAGTATTCCGGCAATAAGAAAAAAAATATAAAAATAAATGCTTCGCCGCGACGACAACAGTCTCTCGATTAGCGTCGGATCCTGATGATAGAACTCTATCGTCCAATCCGGGAATTGATTGATGAAAGCAGTTCTAAGTAGCAATTTAGCGTCATCCGTCGTTGGGTTTGTTGACTGCAAAATGGTTTGATCTTCTTCATCGATAACCTTCCAGGCAATCTGTTTTAAATGCAGCTTCTCTTTGATCAAAAAATGGCGGAGTGAATCTTGAATGACTTCGGCTTTCCAGATGATCCCCCACTGTTCTTGTCTTTTATCGGCTGATCGACCCGGCACCGAAATAAAGTACTTCTCATCGCCCAGGGATACCGTGAACTGCTGCGCTTCATCAATCGGCTTCAATACCAGTCTGCGGGTGATAAAATTCCCTGCTTCAGTTTGAAATTTTAATAAACGCAAGGTATTCTTTTCCTGCAGGCTGGCATGTGTCTGAATGTTTTGATATTTATTCAGGTAGGATGAATAAGGCGGAATTAAATTGATCTTGGCAACAATTTTATTAAGTGAGTCTTGCAATGATCGACTCCAAAATTGATATTGGATTTCATCGAATGACCAGAATCCGTGTGATAGATCGTTAAAAGTGCTCAGATACGTTTGAATGGCAGACAGCGTATCTCTGATTGTCAGGTAAATAAAGCCCAATTCATTTTGGGCAGCCAATCCTAACGGCACACCGCATGAGCTAATTATATTGTTAAAATTGGTCTGAAGCTGTTGATAGGATTGGATGGCGTCCTGAAATAAGTGAGCTTTCTGCTGAACCCTGGCAATAGCTGTTAAGATTTCGCCTCGCTCATTTTGATCTTGGCTCTGTGCCAGAGCAGTCTGATAATTGTCTATCGCCCTTGGGTAAGAATTTTTCTGAAATTCATTCCGCAGACCTTCAGCCATCGCCGGGATGGCTGAAAGACGATTCTGGAAATCATAAGTGTAGCTTCTGCCTTGATTCGTGAATAGCGGGGATGCGGTTGGCAACTCAATTTTTCCAGTAGTGGTGGGGATGGAAAAAAAATCTTCAATATACGGAAACCTGGTTTTAAGCATCTGGAGATCTGCCATTAAAGCGGGTGCAGATAAATCCAAACCTGACATGACAATCGCTTGATAAGCTTTTTCCGCCTCATTGAATTGGCGGTGAATGGATTCGATGACTTGTTGAGCAACGAGCTGATTTTTATGAAGGAATTGTTGCTCATAAAGCGCACGATCGTTTTGAATGCCGCGAAACGCAAAGTACCCCAGCAGTAAACAGGGGAAAGCAATCCCGATCAAAAAATAAAAAAGAATTTTATTTTTAACTTGAGCCACAAAATTCACAGCAGTGTTGTTCAGCTAATCAAGGCATGATTTATAGAATTCCCATAAACGTTTAGCCGAGCTTTTAACCACAGAAAGCGTTAGGTCCGCGTAACGTGTGCACTTTTTCATTTCTTTAACTGGTAATTTGCTCCAAAATCTTTGTGATGTTAGTGCTGAATTTTTAAAAATACCTCTCGAAGAGACTCCCACGTCTCGGTCAGTCCTTCCGAAACTACTTTCGTGTGTCCACAAATCGGCATATAATTCGTATCACCATTCCACCGGGGAACGATGTGAAAATGCAGATGATCTTTCACGCCAGCGCCAGCCACCTCGCCCAGATTCATCCCGATATTGAAGCCATGGGGCGACATCGTCTTGACCAAAACGTTTTTTGAGAGGGCTAATAAATCCATCATTTCCAGCTTTTCTTCGGCCGTCAAATCAGCCAGATTCGAGGTATGCCGGAACGGGACGATCATCAGATGTCCGTTATTATACGGATAGTAGTTCATAATCACAAAAGCGCTGGTGCCGCGGAAAATAATGAAATTTTTTTTATCCTGGTTTTCTGTCGGTTTGCTGCAAAATATACATCCAGGTTCTTTGGCTTGTTTTATATACTCAATTCGCCAGGGTGCCCAGAGAATGTCCATGTTTATCCTCATTTCCGAAATTTTAAAAACAACAAAGGGTGATCGGAATTCCCGTTCACCCTTTATGTTAGTTTTATGAATTCATTGGCAAAACCAATTCCTGGCAAAATTACTCTTCTTCTTCACCCTTATATTGCGCAATTATCTTTTCAGCATTCTCTTTAGGAACTTCCTCATAATGAGAGAATTGCAGACGATGCGCGCCGCGTCCTTGAGTCAAGGATCGTAACACAGTTGAATATTTGTAGAGCTCAGCCAGTGGAACCTTTGCCTTGATGATCTGGAATGGAGCCTGCGAATCCATCCCCTGAATTTTGCCGCGACGACTGGAAATATCACCCATCACGTCTCCCATGTATTCTTCGGGAATTTCGATTTCTACATCGTAAATGGGTTCCAGCAATATCGGTTTTGCCTCTTTGAATATTTTTTTGAAACACATCGAGCCAGCGATTTTGAATGCCATATCCGAAGAATCGACCGTATGGTAGCTGCCATAAAATAACGTTACTTTTACATCGACTACGGGATAGCCAGCTATAACTCCACCAACGGTCGCATCTTTGACGCCTTTTTCAACTGCCGGGATATATTTTCCCGGGATAACTCCACCCACGATCGCATCGACGAATTCATAACCTTCACCGCGCGGTACTGGCTCGATTCTCATGGAGACATCGCCATATTGTCCCCTACCACCAGACTGCTTTTTATATTTATGGGCGGCTTCGGCTTTGCCTTTAATGGTTTCCCGATATGGAATTTTAGGTTCGACAATATCGACCTCCACTCCGTACTTTTCTTTTAACCGCTTGATGATAATTCCCAGATGCAATTCGCCTTGGCCATGAATTATAATCTGCTTAAGCTCGGGATCGATAATAACTTTAAAAGTCGGATCTTCATCCTGAATCGTATGTAAGCCAGATGAGATTTTTTCCTCATCACCCTTTGCCTTGGGGACGACGGCGACTCTGATAACTGGCTCTGGAAATTTAATCGCGGGTAATATAATTGGATTCGCTTTGTCGCAAAGCGTATCCCCGGTTGACGTTCCCTTTAATTTTACAATCGCGCCGATGTCTCCAACACTTACTTGACCAACTTCTTTGCGGATCTTTCCATTCATGAAATAAATTTGTCCGATTTTTTCTGTGGCGTTTTTGGTGGAATTTAGCGCCTCGTTGCCAGTTTTTATCGTCCCTGAAAAGACTTTAAAAAAGGATAATTCGCCCACATGCTGCTCAGAGACCGTTTTAAACACGAGTGCTGCCAGCGGCGCCTCCGCGCTAATTTCACGAGTGACCGGTTCAGAAGTCTTCGGATTAATCCCCTGCGCTTTAGGTCGATCCAATGGTGAGGGATAGCCATTAATGATGAGGTCTAATAACTGCTGGATACCCATATTTGCCGTTGCAGCGCCGCAAATGACCGGGAAGACGCTCCCCTTAATGATCTCATTACGCAAGCCATTTTTTAGCTGCTCATCGGTCAACTCGCCGGTATTACAAAAAATGTCCAATAACTTTTCATCATTTTCTGAGATAGTTTCCATCAAACTTGTTCTCATCTTGGTCGCACGGTCAACCAGATCGGCTGGAATCGGCTCTTCAGTAAATTTGCCGGACTTATTCGTTTCAAACTTAATCAATTTCATTTTCAAGACATCGACCACTTTATCAAATGCTTCCCCTTCATTCACTGGAAACTGCAAAGCGACAGCAGCATTACCGAATCGCTTTTGGGTCATTTCAAGTACTTTATTAAAATTCGCGTGCTCTTTATCCAATCGATTGACAAAAAACAGTCGAGGGATTTTTTTCTCCTCCGCAATTCGAAACGCACTCTCAGTTCCAACTTCGATTCCGGCGACCCCGTTCAATAGAATAACTGCTGCATCACACACTTGAAGGGCACCAATGACTTCACCAATGAAATCGGAATAGCCCGGGGTATCCAGCACATTGATTTTATGATTTTTCCAATTGAGATGAAGTAAGGACATGCTGATCGAAATCTTGCGGTCAATTTCTTCCGAGCTGTAATCGGATATGGTTGTCCCATCCTCAATAGTTCCTAAACGATTGGTCTCTCCGGCAGAAAACAACATAGCTTCAGCCAGGGAGGTTTTTCCTACGCCACCATGAGATACTAAACCGATGTTTCTAATTTTATCTACTGTGTACTCTTTCACCTAGAGCCTCCTTGTTACATTAAATTATATAGCTATCAGCAATTTTATTTTTTAATTATGGTTTTAAAGCTTCCTTATGCTCTGTGTTTAAGGGTATCGAATTTTCCTGTAATTTTCGCTTAAAGATCCGCCCCATTTTGGTTCGAGGCAATGAAGGATAAAACTTAACAATCTGAGGGCATTTATAAACCGGAATCTGGCTCCGACAGTATTCAATGATTTCTTCTGCTGTTATCGCCTCGTTTTCCTTTAGAGCTATAAAAGCCTGAACGTCCTCTTTATGATCTTTATGTGGTATTGGCAGAACCACGGCTTCTTTTACCTTTGGATGTTTGGCAAGTAGTTGTTCGATTTCGCTGGTATAAATTGGAAAGCCGCTTTTTACAATGACTTCAGCTTTTTTATTGATTAAAAAAATGTTGCCCTGATCGTCTATTTTTCCCAGATCTCCTGTATAATACCAGCCATTCTTTCTTCGTTCTTCCTTTAGCTCATTGCTTTTCCAGTAATTTTTCATGACCAACTTTCCCTGGATCGCAATCTCTCCGATGTTATTGTAGTCAAGCGGCTGCTGCTTGTCATCGTGAATTTGAACGTCGCTACCTGACAACTGCAATCCGACTGATCCAATCTTTCGTTCTAGTGATGGATGATTGGCAGCGACAAGTCCGCCAGTTTCAGTGATCGAATAGCAGTTTAATAAAGGTGTCCCAAAGCGACGCTCAAAACTTGTTTCCAATTCTTCAGAAAATGGTTGCCAGGAAGAAAGACAGTATTTCAAAGACGCGCCGGAAAAAGATCCCTCATCTAATTCGACCAGCGATTGATAGAAAGCCGGGGAGCCAGCCAGCACCGAAATTTTATGTTTATCGATTGACTGGGCGATGCTCGGATAATCGACCTTGCGGTGCAAGACCACAGTGCCACCTTTGACCAGGGCACAATTTAATAAAACATTCTGGCTGAAGATGAAAAACAAAGGCAGTATAGCACCAAACACTTCCGATTCATTGAATCGGAATAACTTTATTGTTCCTTCAATGCTGGCGTTCAGGTTTTCATAGCTTAGCTCGATCCCCTTGGGCGGCTCGGTAACGCCGGAAGTAAATTGCAGAACTGCCGTGTCCTGTAATTTCACTGGCCGAGCTTCATATTCTTCGTCTGAATTTGAAATCAAATCCAGCAAATTATTTGGATCTAATGATTTTGTCTCTCCCAATACAATCAGGATCGGCTTCTCAGTTACGCTATCGAGATAGTGGCGAATATATTTTTTGAATCCCTCCCAATAGATAATTGCCCGGGGCGTTATATTTTTAAAGACCCCTTCAAACTCATCATCTTCCATCATATAATTAATTGGAACGACAATTCCGCCGGCTTTTAGAATCGCATAATAACTAAACGCGAAATGTGGCAAATTGGGTAACATCAGGGCAACACGATCGCCCGCCTGAATGCCAATACCCGTCAATCCATTGGCTAGCTTATTTGTTATTTTTTCTAATTGGGAGTAGCTTATCTGATAATCATTAAATATTAGTGCATTCTTCTCAGGAAACGCTTTGGCTGTATCTTGAATCTTCTTAACAATCATATTTGAGAATTTCAATCCTCCACTTTACCGAAGTGTGTGATAATAAAAAAATTTTTTGTCAAAATCAAGGTTTTTTTATCTGCCCATAGTCGTCCCTCAGCCTCTGGCATAAAAACCAGGTCACTGGCAGAAACCGATTTGTTTTCCACTTATAACTGAGCTATTGCCTGCTTATGAAGAATTAACCAGGCTGAAGTTATGGTTTAGAATTCATTTTACAAATAATTGAAGTAATATCATCTTCCTGGGGCCGAATATCAGAAAACGATCGAACTGCCTGATACAGGCGCTCCATAATCTGTTTGGCGGTTTCAGTGCGATGCTGCCTGATGATTTCAATCGCTCGATCAAAGCCAAACTCAGTTTCATCTATCGACGAAGCCTCCGAAATCCCATCAGTCAAAAAAAACACAATATCTTCAGGGATCAACCGGATCGATTCACTTTTAGCATATTGATAGTCACGCATAATTCCCAGCGGAATGCCGGTACTGTTCATAATATGACGAACCTCGCCAGAACCATTAAGCAGATAGGCTGGAAGATGGCCGGCGCTCGCGTACTCCATCACTTTCTGATTCGGATCAAGTCGCGCTAAAATCAGCGTCACATAATGTTCGTTATCCAGATCAACTGTCAATTCTCTGTTAAGCCAACTCAGCAATACACCAGGATCAGACTCTATTTTGGAAAAGGCGCGCAAGTAAGCCCGCGTTTGTGCCATGATCAATGCGGCTCCAACACCATGCCCGCTGACATCGCCGATGACCATCCCCATACTATTGTCTTTCATTGGAATGAAATCAAAATAATCGCCGTTGGTTTCTACCGCGGAATAGGTCGCTCCGGCGATATCAAATCCCGGCACAGTAGCTTTTACTCGGTAATAGCGTTGCTGCAATTCACGGGCGATCCGCAATTGAAACTCCTGCTCATGTTTTTCCCTCAGCTCGGTAATATCTTTTAGCACCGAAACAAAATTGGTAATATTACCGACGTCATCTTTCATGGGCGTGATGGTTTGTTCGCTCCAGTAAAGATCGCCGTTCTTTTTTTTATTGATGATGGTTCCCCGATATGCTTTGCCGCTGAGAATGGTTTTCCACAGATTTCGATAGAACGCTTCGTCGTGCATGCCCGATTGCAAAAGCTTTGGTGTTTGCCCAAGGACTTCTTCACGACTATACCCTGTTGTGGTTTCAAAAGCGGGATTGACATATTCAATTATGCCCTGCTTGTTGGTAATGATAACGCTGTCAGCCGTCTGCTGAACTGCACTCGACAGTTTTTTTAATGATGCGATGTTCATTTTTTGTGCTGTCACATCTTCAATATGAAGCATGATCAGGTCGGGCGGGACAAAAACATAATTGAAAATCATTTCCTTTTTTTCTGCGGTGGTTCGAAGTCGATAAGACGGCATTTCCCGAATGATCCTTTTCTTGTCCTTGTAACATTTCCAGAAATCAGCCTGGATTTCAGAATCATCAGCATAAATGGCGCGCATCTTTTTCCCTAGAAATTTTTGAATTTTGCCTCTGGTATAGCTCCTGGCGGCGTTATTATAGTCAACCAGTACAAAATCGTTTTCAGTGTATTGCCATACATAGGTGGGAATTGGAAAGCCTTTAAATTGCGCTTTGACTCGTTCCTCGCTCTGTTTTTGCGCGGCTTCTGCCAGTTTAACATTGGTGACGTCCCGAAGGATTACAGTGCCTCCAGAAATAGCGTCAGTCGAATCTCGCATAGGCCAGGCGGAAACTTCTATAAAGATGCCTTCTGGACGCCGCGAATTTCTAATGAAAATCAGATCATTGGAGACTGTCTCTCCTTTAATAGCGCGAGCTAAAGGCAATTGCTCAGATGGATACGGCGTAATTTTATCAGGGTAATAGATGCCATAAACGGACGACCAGTCTATGGTCAAAACATCAACTAATCCAATTCCTAATATCTTCTCAGCCGTTGGATTGAAATAGAGAAATTTTCCATTCTGATCAGCTACAATCACGCCCTCGCCCAGGCTGTTTAAAATGGATTGTAGCGTTTCATTTTTTTTTGTTACGATCTCTACGGATTTCTCATTACCCTGCAAATTAAACAAGCTGTCTATATTTTGAATTATTTTGTTCATTTGAATTATTATCCCAAATAAAATATTGCATGATTGTTCGGTTTCAGATCAGAAAAAATCTGAGTTTCTCAATTCAACTTGCAATTTTGATTAAATATTAAATCATTATTAAATCATATTGTTCCGAAAGGGGGAAGAGAAGTAAGGGGCGGCAGGCTTTAATGCAATTTATTTACAAGATCATCTTCAACGTTTCCGACGACTGTCTGTAGGCGTAAATCGAAAATATTAAACCTGAATGATATGTTTATAGAATTTTAGGTTGATGCCAATTTCCATCTGACGGATCAGATTGACAAAAAAATAGATAGCATGAACTCAAATTAGTATTTTTTTCTTTTTATCAAATTCTCCAGATACCGGGATTTCATTTGCTGATTTGCCAGTGCCTGTTTCAGTGGGGGCAGCTTGAGAATGACACCGAGCACCGCTGCCAGGGCGCGATGATTCCATAAAGTGCGATTATCAAAAATCAGGTGCTGAAGCTTGCCGCGTTCAATTGCCATCATTACCACCCGATGCACTCCTGTCAGTGGCGTAATCACTCGTTCAGAACGACTTTCAAGTGACAGACTTCCTCTGGTGCAAACCCGTATGCAGATGCCGCATCCCAGGCATCGCTCTTTATCTAATCGGGCTATCTTCCGCAATGGTTGGCGGGGATCATTGGCAGAAATTAGCGCCATCGCTTCGACTGGACATGCGCTAACACATTTGCCACATCCATTACAATTATTGGTATTTACTTCCAATAGAAAATTTGTGGTATGAACCGGATTTAAAATAGCAAAACGCCGGGCGGCGATCAAAGCTTCGCAGCAACAGCCGCAACAATTGCAGATAAAATTGACCCGTTTCTGAACATTCTCTCCAAACTGAACGAGGTTATGTTCATAAGCCATTTGCAGCAAATCCAGCCCTTCTGCCACATCGACTGATCTGGCATGTTCGTACTTGATCAGCGATGCGGCAGAACTATTAAAAGTCATGCAGATGTTCATTGGTGCGGCACAGGCGCGATCCAGATGCTCCATTTTATGCCGACAATAACATAAGCCAATCCCTCGATGGGAAGCAGTTTTGATCACTTCAGATGCCCGCTCATAATCCAGAACGTGTAACGCATTTTCGCTGGACAAAACTGGCTCATGAACGAAGGTGCGACCGAGCTGGGTTTCACCCTCAGTAAAAAGCGCGCGGATAAAATCTTCCTCGACGGTGATGTATTGATAGAATAGCTCACTGAGCAGTTTCTGATCGATATCACCCCGAACTCGCATCATGGAAAATTCAAAAAATCCAGCCATCGGCGGCGGCAACGTATAAATTGATTTGCCGTTTTGTTCCACGTCCACCAGGATTGCTCGCTCTGCCAGCCGATCCAGGACATTTTGCGAATCAGCCAGTTCCATTTTCCAGATGCGACTGGCTTTTTCTGGTGTAAACGGTTTGATGGGCAGTAGCGAAACTAACTCCGCCTCCCTTTCGCTGAACAGCATCTTCAAAATTTTGAACAATAATTCCGATGGCGGTGCACCCTGAGGAAATCGATTGAGACGATCAACTAATTGAGAATAGGCAGATTTGATGGTGTGGTGAGCCATGATTTTCTCCTGAGATAGACCATTGAGGGAGCAATTGGAGCGGGGCGCGTTGCGCGCGGATTCATATTTTTAGATTTCACGCGCAACGTCATGCAAATATTTAATACCGCATCCAATTAATCAATTCTGGCAACGATGGTCGTTTGCCGTACATCAAAATTCCCACCCTAAAAATTTTTCCCGCCAGCCAAATAAGAAAGATGATGGTCAAAATTAGAATCGCAATGGAAAGCAGTATCTCACCAATCGGTGGCATCTGGGTTGCGATTCGAGTGAACATGGTAATCGGCGAAAAGAACGGTATTTGAGAAACAATTTTGCTCAGATTGGTATTAGGATTTTTAATGATGTAAAAAGCAAAGAAAAACGCCATGATAATAAGCATCATTACCGGGAATTGGAATTGCTGCGCATCTTGATCCGTATTTACCATAGCCCCCAGGGCAGCGTAAATGGTGGCAAACAGCAAATAGCCTAATATAAAAAAGATGATAAAATATACGAGCACGTTAATCGGGATGGCAGGAATTGCAAATGCCTTTGCACTGGCTGAGAACAGCTTCATAATTGAGCCGCCGTAAACTGTCAACAATGCTGCCACTGCTGCCCAAATCGCATATTGAACGAGCCCTGCCGCACCAATGCCAAGTACTTTGCCCGCCATTAAATGGAATGGCTTGCAGGAGGAAACAAGCACTTCCACGACTCGGGATTGTTTTTCTTCATAAATGCTCCGCATCACGAACACCCCGTACATGATTAGCGCCATATAAAGGAACATCACCATAATAAAAGTCACCACAAAGGAAAGTCCCCGATCTTCCTGTTCCTCTCCACCTTTGGCGACCTTGAATGTTCTTAAATTTATCCATTGGGTCAGCTTATTGACCAGCGCTGGATCCAGATTGCTTTGTTTGATTCGATAAGTTCTAATGATCTGAGAAATAGAACTTTGAAAAACTCGATTCTCATCAAAATTGCTGACACTTTTAGCATAATATTGGGTTTCATTTTTCTCGACAACATCAGGCGGAATTATGAAATAGCCGTCGATTTTGTCTTTGTCAACCGCTTGACTCAATTCCTTTTTTACTTCTTCAATATTATCGTTCGAAGCATTAATCCTGGTAAATTCATAAATCCGTTGGCCCGAGTCAGCGGTATCATTCATAACCTGAACCAGTTCATCATAAACAATCCCACTCAAATCAATAACGGAGATCTGTTTCGATTTTTCCGATTTTAAGTTCATCAATAAGCCCGGACCAATGGAGATCAAGATGATGAATAATGGAGTTAACAGAGTGCCAATGATAAAACCTTTGGTATTCACTCGCGTTAAAAATTCACGTTTAAAGACAGTCCATAATTTATTCATGGCTTTTCTCCTTTTCCTTTTTCGTGACCGTTTCGATAAAAATTTCTTCAAGGGATGGCGCCATGATTTCAAATTTTGAGATATTCACTTCCTTGATGGCTTCTTGAAGGATTTGTTTGATGCTTACTTTTTCTGCCGGGTAGATTTCGACATAATCATCGTGCGTTACAAACTGGTTAACCAGCTTTTGATCATTTAGAAATTTTGCTTCGCCTTCATATTCCATTCGGATGGAATCCCTACCGAAGCTTTTTTTGATCTGCCGCAACTCGCCGCTCAAGACCGCTTTGCCCTGATTAATCAGGCAGATCGAATCGCATAGTTTCTCGACCTTTTCCATCTGGTGGGTGGAAAAAATAATTGTCGCCCCGTTCTTCTTTCTTTCGAGCATAATTTCTTTAATCAATTCACTATTCACTGGATCGAGTCCCGCAAAAGGCTCATCGAGGATGATAAGCTGAGGTTCATGAATCACGGTAGCAATGAACTGCACTTTCTGCTGCATGCCTTTGGAAAGCGTTTCTGCTTTTTTATTGATCCAATCGATCAGTTCGAAACGCCGTAGCCACGATTTGATTAGGTCTTTCGATCGAGCTGGCTTAATGCCTTTCATTTCAGCGAAGAAGGAAAGCAACTCCCCGACTTTCATTTTTCGATATAATCCTCGCTCTTCTGGCAGATACCCCACTCGATCCAACTGTTCTTGAGAATTAGGTTTGCCGTTAATTAAGATTTTTCCCTTATCAGGAATGATGATATCCATGATCATCCGAATTGTGGTTGTCTTGCCAGCGCCATTGGGGCCGAGCAGTCCGAAAATAATTCCTGGAGGCAATTCCAGATTTAAATCCTGGACCGCATGAATATCTTTGAAAGATTTAAAGACATGGTCGATGGTTAAGATTGACACGTCTCCCTCCTGTTAGTTTAGATTAACAATTAAAAATTAGCCGTTGACAATTGACACTTACGGGTAATTGTCAATTAGGTTTCTAAGATGGAAAAGTCATCTGCTTTTTAGTCGCTAAAAAATTTTGGAGCGCTGGGACTGCATCACTGCATGAATCCGATTTGCCGGATTTGCTCCAGAGCTATTTAAAAATACTAAAGTGGAATAATGAAATCCAGATTGATATCAGCATTTTAGGTTTCGGCTTTTTTCTTTGAGATTTTCCTTTCAGTTCTGGCTATCCGGTTTGTGGATAGGTTTTTAACGAAACAAATTGAACAACGAAAACCGTTTTCTTTTCGGCTTCAGATCCGATTTAATCTTTTCAATCACTTCAGTAGCTGCCCGATACCCGCGCTCATAAAGCGTATCTGCTTGATGAAAGTCATGCGGATTCATACAGCTCAAATCCGGCACAATCGTGGTATCGCCGCCCGGAGCATGTTCCGCAATTTGAGAGATGACCAACTGGAACGAGTTCATTAAAACCTGGATGATATTTTCGGGACGTTTTTCGCTCACAACGCCGGGCATCAATTTAACAGCGATGATATAATCAGCGCCCATCTGGCGTACCACATCTGTTGGTATAAAATTTAGCACTCCGCCATCCACCAGAACCTGATCGCCTCGAATCAGCGGCGAGAAAACTCCCGGAATAGTACAACTGGCTCTCACTGCCTCCGACACTGGTCCATCTCGAAATACAACCTGCTTCCCAGCAGTCAGATCGACAGCGACGGCAGCATACGGTCTGGGGAGTTCGGGAATAGCGATTCTGCCAAGCTTAGTTTCGACAAATCGTTCCAGCAGCTTACTGTTCAGCAAGCCCATTTTGGGAATAGTCACCTTGCTGATTTTGCCCCAGGTTAATGATTTGACCAATTGAAACATTTGATCGCTGGTATAGCCAGCAGCTAACAGCGCCCCGACCAGCGAACCGGCGCTGGTGCCAGCAATCAGGTCGATAGGAATTTGGTTTTCCTCTAAAACTTTAATAACGCCCAGGTGAGCAACACCTAGAACAGCGCCGCCGCTCAAGGCTAATCCTACTTTTTTATAGTTCGCGGTCATGTTTTTAATAGTCCTCGTTTATTAGGCAATTGGGCCATCGCTTATTTGGATGAAAATGAGATTAGATATGGATGCTAATTCATCTACTATATTCACTTATTCGATATTCTGCATGAGCCAGATCCCGACACGTCTGGCAGTTTCACAATTGATGCTGAACAGTTTTTTTGAAAATAGCAGGTCAATGTTGATGCTTTCGGGAACATGGGCGACGAGTAATTCAGCGTGGGATCTCCGAACAGTCTGGATGCCGGCAAAGCGCCTATCATCTCGATCCCATTTCTGAGTTTGCTAGTTAACGCCCCCCATTTAAAATTTAGCCTGAATGTAATAATTTGTTAATTATTTTGCAAGTGGTTTTTAGTTTGCCCCTATAAAATTTCTTGACTTTATAAGAAATTTGTTGTAGATTGAACACAGTTTTTTTAAAAAGATTTTTATGGAGTGCGTTACCTTTATGCATCGGGTTCATCAACTGGCAGATAGCGGCAGGGCACTCCTGTTTATATTAACTTAAAATTCGAGGAGTATGTTATGAGTGAAGAACGAAAAACTTCGTGGGAATCTTTTCTTCAGGGATTCGTTGCTGGCAGCTTAATTGGCGCAGGACTGGCTTTGATTTTTGCACCGAAAAGTGGTCGGGAATTAAGAGAGGATATTAAAAAGAAATCCTCTGAGTTGACGAAGGATGCTGAAGTACTTTACTCTGAAGCAAAGGAAAAGACCGTCGATTGGTGGCAGGACCGGATAAAGAAGGCTGAGCAATTGAGAGCAGAAGCTGAAAACAAGCTTGAAGAAGCAAAATCCAAAACAGTCGAAATTATCGAAGAAGGAAAAAAATGGATTGACAAGCTGAAAGGAAAGGGCGAAGCAACCGTAGTCGAGGCAGAGAAGAAAGTTGAAAAGGAAAAACGAAGATGAGTTTTATCCCTTGTGATTGAATAAAATCTTCGCAAGGCATTGTTTAAAAATTTGTAGGAAGGTTATAAAATGATAACAGAAATCAGTGTGGCTGTTATTGCCTTTTTTGTGGTCGTGTTCGTGATCGGGCTGCTGATTGTTCTGGCTCAAATTCGAAAAACGGCTAAAGAGGCGGAAAAATTTCTGGATACTGCCCGTCAGCACATCGGGCCGATTTCCCATGATCTAACGATTATTCTTAATGATGCGAAACGAATTACGCAGTCGGTTCAACTGCAGATGAGCAAAGTTGAAAAGGGTGTCGAAGAGATCAAAGAAATTGCTACCCGAATCAATGAATTTGAAAAGCTGGTACAGGAAAAAATCGAGCAACCTGTTTTGGCGGTAGCGTCGCTTGTCGCCGCTCTTAGCAAACCGGTTAAAGCGCTCATTGAACACAGAAAAGAAAAACATTAAATTCACAGCCTATTTTCACGCAACATCGGTGCAGTCGTTTTGTCGTTGATTTAATTTTTAAGGTGAAGATCATATTAAATGAAAAGCATGGTTCCGTATTAAATTAGCAATTAGATGGAGGTAAAACGATCATGAATAAGTCTCTTCTTAATCTGATAAGCAACCGGGTCGCACTTATTTTGATCAGCCTGTTGATAATAAGCTGTAGCGTCAAAGCGCCCGAAGTAAATGTGACTGGCGAAAAAACTGCTTTGGAAAATCAAGTCATCGGTACTTACCAGGAGATTGAGCAGGATGCCTGGACATTGGCTTCGGTTCGATCGGCGACGCCGGGTCAGCAGTCAAAAATGCCAGCCGAAAAGAAAAAGGTTTTTGAAGCCGTGCAGGGAAGAAAATTTAACAAAGATGATATTGACGAGTTCAAGAAGGCCGAACTGGTGGGTGAGAATAACCTGGGGCTGCTTGAAATTCGGAACTTTCAGAAACTGGAAGCCGATTCGGAATTGAAAGCCCGGGTTTCTAAAATCGTTGAAAACGAAAATGGCTACCGTACCATCATTATGGATCGCATTATGGTGTTAAATGATTCAGCCGCAAAGGCTGGTGATGCAAATGTCTCCCGAATTTTTGCCAAAATTAACCAGGATAACTCTGACGCTGGCACCTGGATTCAGAGCGACGCAGGGAAGTGGATTAAAAAAGGGGAACAGTAAAAAAGCTGGATGTTGGCTACAGAGCGCGGATTGAACAGATTTTTAAAAAGTGAAATGTGAAGCGGTAAACATAGTATGTTTCACTTCTAAAGAACATGTCAATATACTTTTTGCCAATTGGCGAATGATTACAAACCAGGTTTTTAAAGAGAAACCTGGTTTGTAAATGTTCAAACATCGTGATCCGCGTTCAATCAATTTTGAATAATTGTCTTTCCCAGCTTTTAATCCAGGCATCTTAACCTCGTTTTTTCTTACATGAAAATTAAATCAAATCACAACCATCATCAACAGTATGGATTCATAATGCGTCTGTGTTCAAGGCTTATAATCATAATATTATTTTTTATTGCCTGCTCAAAAAAGTCCCTTTTGAAAATAGATTACTCTGCTGATCAACCGACCAAAATTGCGCCTCAGCAAGCGTTCGATCCGACTCGGGTTTATCACCAGGTGACGACGCATCCTGACATCGACGCTTACCCGGCGGTTTCCCCTGATGGGAGATGGATTGCTTTTGCGTCGCGTCGTAGTGGCAACATGGATATCTGGATTAAGCCAGTAAATGGCGGTTCCGCGATTCAGATCACTACCCATCGCGCTGATGACATTATGCCCTCCTGGTCCCCAGATGGCAAGAAAATAGTTTTCGTCTCCTATCGTGAAGACGCTGCTGGGGATTTGTGGCAGGTGACGATGAAAAAAAATCAGGACGAATTTTCCCCATCTGGCGCTCCCCAAAAGCTTACCAATTACCTGGGAATGGATGTTACGCCATCGTTCTCTCATAACGGAAAATATATTGCCTTTACGTCCGATAGAGACGGCGAGCCGAATATTTACCTGTATCGGGTAAGCAATAAGAAAGTTTTCAAGTTAACGGACTTCCCGGGGATTCAGCCCACCTGGTCGCCAAAAGACAATCGGATTGCTTTTGTTTCGCAGAAACGGAATCCCCGAAACCAGGGACAAATCTATTATATTGAATTTTCTTTTGCTGCAAGAGGACCCAATGTAACTTCAATCGTTCCTATAACTACCGGCCAATCAAGCGATGCTTTTCCATGCTGGAATCCATCCAAAGACGAGATATATTTTAGCCGTTACGATCAGGACACCGATGGAGATGGTCTGCTCACGCCAGATGATAAACCAGGATTATGGAAAGCAATATTTGAGAATTCATCGGATCAACCGATCGTCTCTTCGTCAATTGGCGAAAGAGATGACGCAGTCGCTGTTAAGGAAATCGAGGAGCCGCAGGATTCACCATATCATTTTCAAGAGATCGAGCTGATACCCAATTTTTATCGTGATTATTTCCCAGTTTGCAGCGGCGATTCTTTATTGTATTTTGTCTCGCGTCGCAGCGGGAATGAAGATATCTGGTCTATTCCGATTGATGGCGTGATTCCCCGCCAGGAAGATGGATTTTTGCAATATCAATTTGCCTTAAACTATTTTCCGTTGCCTCCCAATGATCTTGTTTTCAAGCTTACACCGGATTCAAAAGATATTGAAAGAAACCTAAATCGCCTATTAGCCTTTCAGCGGGTAATTGATTTTTTCCCTGCTCAAAATACCTGGGTGGGATGGTCGCTTTACGAAATCGGCCGAACTTATGTCGCACTGGATAAGATCGATTTTGCAAGCGCCTATTTTCAGGAGATTGTGCATCATTTTTATAATTACCCGGATTTGACTGGCAAAGCAAAATTGCGTTTAATGGAGCCTGGAATTAGTCATTCTGATTTTACTACGCAAATAAATTTTTTAAAAGAGATTAGTGAACAATATCAACAGCAACATGAAATTGCAGCCGAAGCGCTTTTATTTCAGGGCGAAATTTATTACTTATCAAAGAGCTATTCGCAAGCTCTCGAATCCTTTGAAAAGCTGATTGCAGACTTTCCTGATGAACCGGACAAATGCGCGCTGGCGCAATTGTTAATCGGAGATATTTACACCAAATTTGGACAGACCGAAGAAGTTATTGGCGCCTTTACTCGGGTTGTTGAAAATTATCTTTCCCAACAAGCCTGGGGCGATTCGGCTTTGAATCGAATTTTATCGCTAGATCGAAAGAACGATGCTGCTTCGATTATCTCCAGCTATCGAAATATCATTGTAAGATACGGGCAACATCGACGATTGGCTGCTCGAGCTCAGCTTAAAATCGGCGAGCAGTTTTTCAGTCGCGGTGATTTTGACGCAGCGATAGCCGAGCTTTCGCTTGTTGAAAAAAATTATGCAGACCAGCGAGAGGAGCTTGCTCAAGCTGAATTAAAATTAGCAGAGATTTTCGATCGCAAGGCTGAAGAGTTGAGAGCCATCAGTCAATATAAAAAAATTATCGATGATTTCGGAGATGTTCAAAGTGGATTATTTGTCGTTCAAGCCAAAGAGCAACTGTTTGAGCTTTATATGCGAACTGGTGGACAACTCCAGATGCTAGGAGAAATAAAGGCAGCAAATAATCGCTACAGAGATGCTATTACGATCTTCCCCCGAAATTTAGAAGCTCATCGAAGCTATGTGGCGACCATGTACGCTCTCAATAAAATTGACCAGGCGATTCAAAGCTATCAGAGCCTGACTGCTGCGCATCCTGATGATGAGGTGATTATTTATATTTTAGGACTGTGTTATTCCTATAAAGCCACTGAAATCAGTGATCGAACGAAAAATATAGAGCATTTAGAAGCAGGCTATATGCTCAAGTCCAATAAGTTGATTCAACAGGCGCTTTCAAAAAACTATCGTTTGCTTCAGGCATACCTCACGTTAAGTTTCAATTATGAATCAATTGAAAAACATGAAAGTGCCCTTCGCGCCAAAGATCGTCCTTTCTTTGTGTCCATGGTTCAAACGGTGGTTGCCCCGATCAAGTCACTCGTTTATTGGGTTACATTTCATAAAGAAAAAAGTCCGCAGCACTATTATGAACAAGCGATCGATGCGCTAACGACCGCCATTGCGATAAACGATGAGGGACAAAATCCAGCATTAGAGAGCGAATTAGCCCTCAATCTGGCAGGCAACTTTTATAACCTCGGAGAGTTCGGCTTTGCGCAGGCGTACAAATATTATCAAGAAAAGATCAAGTTTGATTCGACATTTGCAAGCAAAAGAATGGAGGCAGATGTTTATAAGCGAATGGGACATTGCGCTTTGACTGTAGAAGATTTCAAAATAGGACCCAGTTATTTGAAACGGGCTATTAATCTATATGAAGAATTAAATGACACTGAAAACTGGTTGCTGAATATCAAAAGACTGGCGTTGCTATATCAATTAGAAGGAGACTATGATCAATCGGCGGAATATTTTAAAATAGCTGCTGAGGAAGATAACAAGAAAAAGCGATACAATCAACAAGCATCAGCTTATCGAAGTATTGCTTATAATTATCAAATGTTGAACGTGGAGGATGAAGCGATTCGCTATGCGGAACAGGCACTGAATTTGATACAAAGCGGCAAAGTAAATGAAGTAAAAGAAGAAGCCAATTGGATCAAGCTTGGTATCCTGGGCATTGAATTTCCTGTGTGGAATTTGGGGCAAATTGGTGCTGGCGCTTCGACCGCGGCGGAAGGATTTACAACCAATGAGGAGCGGGCGTTGCTTTATTCGATTATGGGCCAGGCGGCTTTTGAGCAGCGCTACATCCCGCAAACCATAAATTACTTCAATAAGAAAATCGAAATATATCGACAACGAAAAGACTATCTGGCTGAAGCCATTTTTTTGAATAACATCGGTTATCTTTACTATCTGGATTTGAGGTATTCGACTGCCTGGGATTACTTTGAAAGGTCACTGAAAATTTGTCAGAAAGAAGCAAATGTCCCGGGGACATTGATCAATATACTGAATCTTGCCAGCCTTAGCATTCTGATGAATAAGATGAAACCCCTGCCAGACAATGCTCCGATTGATTCTGTTTCGCTGTTACCAAGGCTTGATCTATCGACTTATTTAACCACTGGACTGGGATATTTGCATTCGGGACTTTCGCTTTATAATAATGATTTCATTGGATTCCTCCATGAAAAAGCTCAGCTTTATAATTTGCTGGGTAATCTGCATTATCTGCAAAATGTAACTTTGCCGGATTCGTTGAAAGGTGACTCGGTCGCTGTTATCGAAAATCAATTAAAGCGATTTGAAGATTTAATCGTGGCAGATTCTTGTTTTCAGGTGGCGCTGGTAATCGCACAGGAGAATAATTTCAAGACCGAGCAGCTTGCGATTCATCAAAATCTTGGCTATCTATCTTTAGAGTTAGGCGACGCTAACGATGCCCTGAATCAGTTCGATAGGGCGCGCAGCCTGGCGATTAAACATAATTTGTCGTCCTGGCTCTGGCGGATCGATGCGGCGCTGGGTCAAATTCATGTTGCCTGGGGTGATTCGATAAATCAATCTTCAGCACAACATGACGCCAATTTCTATTTGAATGAGGCGATTGCTATCGTCGAACAGAATACGCAGCAATTGCAGACCTTTCGAGCCACGCCCGTTTATTCATTCCAGGTTCGGCTGCTTTATCAAACAGCGATTGATTATAATGTTTCACAGGGAAAGTATATCCATGCGCTGAGATTAGCTGAGCAATATCGCGGCAAACAGTATCTGGATATAATCGGCAGCCATAAGCTTGAATTGAAAAGAGAACGGCATAAAATTTTTATCAGCAATGCTCGCTTTTTGATAGAGGAGATGACCAAACTCGACAACAAAATCAGACTGGCGCGGGAAAGTGGTAACTACGTTAGATCAGAGATGGCGGCCTGGATTCAGGAAAAACGAAAATTGCAGGATGAATATTCTGAATTATTAGATGAATTGAAAGCAGAGGATCCAGAACTGGAATCGTTTATTCAAGCAGAGCCAATTACCTTTGCTCAAATCCAGACAATCATTGATAAAAATTCTATCGTGATTGATTATTTCGCCTCCCAGGATAACCTATATATCTGGACGATAACGGCTGATTCAGTTAAAATCTGCTCCGTATCGATTCAAGCGAAAGAATTGGAGCAACAGATTGATAGCTATTTTGGAGCGCTTTCGAATAATTCTGATCTGGAGCAAGCTGCTCGCCCAGTTTGGCAAAGTTTAATTCAGCCGATTGCAAACCAGATTGATACATTCAAAACAATTATCATTATCCTTGACGGCTCGATGAATTGTATCCCATTTTCTTATTTAATAAATTTTTCATTCCCGGAAACTCAAAAATTTAAAAAAGTCGTGGTATCGCCCAGCCTGTCAAATTATTATTATAGCTTTCAAAAGCGAAAAATAAAGGGCAATGAACTACTTTTCGCAGGTGCTGGCATTGCTGATAAGATCGAAGATTTTGGATACAATGTCAAAATTTTAAAAAGCGAAACGAATTCCGCGGTGGTTCTCACCGAAGAAGGAAAAGAAGATTTAGAGAGCGCCGACTTAATTTATTTAAATGTAAACTTCACTCCTGAACCGAGTGATCCGCTGATTTCTACCGTGCTGTTGCTAATGTCCCCCCAATTTCCTTCACTCCAGGTGCGGGAAGCGTACACTTTTGATTTAAAATCTTCATTAGTCATTTTAACTGGAATTAAAGCTGATGCGATTGCATCGCAACTGGCTTTGCAGAAAGCAATTCTCTATGCCGGGGCACCAAGCTTGATCATTTCCTTATGGGATACCAATGATAACACTTTCTGGAACTATTATTTCGATACCCTATTAGATTATTCGGCGGCAGATGCCTTTCTCCGTACTCAACTAAAAATGCAGCAAGCGGGCATCGATCCCTTCTATTTTGCTGGCTATCAATTCATTGGATTTGAAGGGATGGACGATGAACAGGAGCTAAAATTTGCTGAAGAAAGATTCATCGCTACCGTTCGCATTGGCAATAATTATGTTGAAAATAAAGAATGGGCGGATGCGATTGCGAAATACGAGCAAGCGTTAATCATGGCAAAAAAGAAAGGAGACCAGGAGGCGATCAATAATCTGCACCAATTCATAATCGAGAGTGCGACCAATGGCGGATTTTACGATAAGGCAATTGCTTATCAGCTTAAGGCGTTAGATGGCGCTAAAACGGAAAATGATATTCAGAAAATGGCTGATGGCTATATTTATTTGGTGCTCCTTTATACAGAAAATAAAAATTTTGATCAGGCGGTGTTCTATCAAAATGAATATCTAAAACTGGCTGAACAACATGATCTTAAGCCTCAGATGGCGACCTCCTATCGCAACCTGGGATTAGTTTATGAAAAAGGCAGAAATTTTGAAAAGGCATTGGAGAATTTTGAAAAAGCGATTGATATTTCCCGGCAGCTTGGAGATAGTATCGGTGTGGCTAATCTTCTAAAAGATCGCGGCCGAATTTTTTTAATGAACTTGGACAATTATTCGAAAGCAATTGAAAATCAGGAACAGGCGTTGAGTATCTTTCAAGCCCAGCAAAATAGCGAAGGTGCATTAGAGGTATTGCAAAACCTCGGTTACAGTCAAGAACAATTAGCGAACTATCAGCTTGCCCTCAATTACCAATCGCAAGCATTGCATTTAGCGGAAGAAGTGAAGGATTCAGCGCGCGTGGCTTTGTCGAAGCATTTTCTGGCTAATGTTTACTGGAAGATGGGAAATTATGAACAGGCGTTGCGATACGAAAAACAGGCACAACAGATTTTTGTCGCTAATCATGATTTAAAATTGCAATCTGTCAGTC
>JAEAME010000392.1_pt1 | contig 46498 bp, 69 predicted proteins | sample 8958731 | NCBI WGS metagenome assembly JAEAME01 (sample SAMN16933194, study PRJNA681113) | bioreactor sludge metagenome | isolation source: anerobic bioreactor sludge (Control) | place: India:Bengaluru | collected 2018-10-24
AGATAGTGTATGTTCTTTATTAGCATTTATAAAGAATGTCGCCAACATTTCCGGGATAGTACATATGCCTAAATACTCGGCATGATTACCAATCTCTGTATAATCATTTGGTGCGGGGGTTGCGGTGCAACAAAGTTTATACTTTACATTCTCACATAATGTCGTTAGTTTCTTGCGTGTTTTCCCATCAATCGCTTTTAAGATACTAGATTCATCCAATACCACGGATTCAAACTTTGTAAAATCGAAGGATTCAACCATTTCATAGTTGGTAATCCATATCTTTTTGTCGCCCGTAACGTCGGATTGTGACCGGATATACTTAATATCCATGTCTATTTGTTTCGACATTCTTACGGTTTGCCGGGCTACTGATAACGGCGCAATAATCAAAGTATTCTTGTCAAGTAATCTCGCCCATTCAAGCTGTATAAACGTTTTCCCTAAACCCGTATCAAGAAAAACAGCGCATCGCCCTTTACGAATAGCCCATAACAATATATCCGTTTGCCATTCAAATAATTTAGAATGCACAAGCGAACGTGATACATCGATGCCACAGGCTTCTACATGGTGTCTTTTACTTTCAAGAAATGAAGTATAATCTATCATCCTTAATCGTCCTTAGAATATAAAATCGCCATCATGATAAAATGGTAAAATATCTTTGCTTACATACCGCCGGTAGTTAACCGCTGTAAAATGCTGGTCAGTTATTGCCCCGTAATCCGGGTATTGCCTAACTTGCCCACATAATTTACATATGCCGATTCGCCCGCTTATGTTTTCTTTATGGATACAACTAGGATTATTCCCCTCTTTGAGTATTACTGGCAGTTTCTTTTCCATCGTTTATCCTCTTAAAAAGGGTAATCATCTGGTATTACCGTGTCCTTAACAATACAAGGCATTGGTTCAACCATCGCCCACTTTACCGCCTCAAGGATTATTACCGCTTTACCCAAGTTTTCTGGCAACCTTGCAAGCCTTTCTGATTCCGTTACCGCAGACGCTAATGTCGGATGTTGATACATGGGCGCTCTTGTATTTTCTACCCAACAATACCAGAATTTAACCTTGTCCATTTTTATTTACTCCTTATTTTCTTATTTAACATTTGTTAATCGTTTATGTTTTCTTGATTCCTTAATTTTGGCTAAATGTTCCGGCGACAATACTTTTTTAGGTCGTCTTAAATCATTAATGTTAATATCCGGCATAGTTTTTAACATCGCCTCAATTCTGTCCAGTCTATCGGTTAAAGATGCAAGCGTGGGATTCTTCATTCTCTTTAATTCATAACTAGGTAAGGCATTTAATGCACTACGCAAAGAAAAATAGTATCCCTCAATTGACCATAACATCTTATCAGGATTCTTTTCCGATGCATGACGATGCATTAAAATGATATTGTAATTATCAGCATCAATTGCCCAGTTATCGCTTATTTCTATCATCGACTACTCCAAACACTTATTTTTACCCCGTCTAACATCGGTTATTTATAAATTTACTATATTATATCACGTTTTGCGTGGTTATCATAGCTCTTTATTTATTGTATTAGTATTTTTATCAATTAGCCCACTATTACTCTTGCGCTTCTAAATCTTTAAGTGCTTTACGGTATAAATCAAGTTCTTTTTGTTTCCTATCCCGGAATTCCCCCGGCGACATTCTGGATATCAGCCCTTCAAGTACCTGAATGGTATCTTTGTACTGCTGTTTTCTACTCACCGTCTTTTTTGTACGCTTTATTTCTGATTTTGTATGCATCCGTTTGCGCCACGGTGAATCATACTTTTCTTTGTCTGGTGTCTGGTCTTCGTACTGTCTGAGTAATGCCCATATATTATTCCGCTTACGTCCTATTTTATCAGTCTTTAGTAAGCCCCGGTCTATGTAAATCTGTCTTACCGCATCGGCGTACCGTGTTTTACTCCAACCGTAACGAATAGCATTGAGTTGTAACGCCCGCCGGCTATTCAGCAATCTTTTTACATAAGATGCTTTAAGCAATCCTTCACGTGAAATATGAGAAAACTCTTTCGCTTCCGCTGGTAGAAATCCAGCTCTTATCCAGTAATCGTATCTATATTGTCTTTTCACTTTCATGCCCCTTTTTGCCCCAACGTTTTAATTGCATATTCTTAAGACGCTCAATCAACGAGTTCCATTGTTCCGGGGTATATTTACGTTTTGCTTTACCGCCCTTACTGCCAGCCGCCGCTCTAACCATTTTCAGATTACTGATAACCTGATATTTCTCGGTATTCAAATCTTCGACACATACTTTTTCAGGACACGTTAAACAGTTATGGTATTTTTCACATCTGGAAGTAGCCGGTACTGTTACGTTTTCATCGATATAGATTGACGGTGTTCTCATAGTAACTTTATCTGCATCTCACTTATTTTATTTATTTTATGCCCGCACTTCCCTTGCCGGGGATGTTCGGCGGGACATACTGCTAAAGTATAAGGACAATCTAAACAAGATTTTCGGCGGTATTCTTTACATCCGTCTAACCAGACAACTTTAAGGTTTTTGTCTACCGTAAAGTATTGTTGTTTTTTACTCATATTGTTTCTATGTTACTTTGCGTGACGTGACAGTATATTTATATATATACTGTGTCACGTGTCACGTGACGGTAACGTGACAAACACAAAAATAGTGTCACGTTGTCACGCATTTATAAATTTGTGCGTAGTTTTTGTCACGCAAAAATTACCCCAGTTTTTAACAATATGTAAAGTTATAATAGTTCCCATTTATCGCCGCCCATCTTCACTATTTTGTTGTTATCTTTTAATCTTTTAGTTGCCTGTCTTATCGCTTCATCTGATAAATCTGGTAGTTCGCTTTTTATCTCTGCATTAGTTTTGCTACTAGTTTTTAGTATTTCAATGATTCTATCGCCAGCCGATGCTGTTTCGACAAAATCAGACGCATTATATGCAGTATGGCTAATCTTAATAGATGCCTTTTCGCCATATTCAATGATGAAAGCCATATTAGAATGTTTCCTTGAAAAGTTACAATCGGTATGTCTTAATCCTACCCATTGTTTAGTTCCTTCATCCTTGCCACGGTATAATTCAAAAATATTACGAGCATAATAGGTAAAAAAATGGGAACCGTAAATAGTTTTTTTAGTTCCCGATTCATTACCTTTTGACGTTTGCCCGATTATCGTAGCTGTTATACCTGGCATTTTACGTAAGGCGGCATTAAAATTAAGTGCCGCCGATGCGTCTTTGAGTTCTACGCCTCCAGCCGCCGCCCCTAGGCTATCAATAATGATGTGCTTAACATTTGTTCTCCCGACTTCTTCGGCAATACTTTCGATATCTTCTGCTAATGGTAGATGGCATCTTTTATAATGTACCGGGACAGCGCCAAAGCCCATACCTCTCATTAATCTTCCTAAATACCATCTAAATGTAGGTTCGTCGGTTTCCCAATCTAATACCATCGTTTGCATTGGTTCATCAATATTTACTGGTAAACAAAGTGGATTATCCCATTCTGGTCTAGCTAGCATAACCGCCAAAGTGTAACAAAGTGTAGACTTTGAAACACCTTTATCGCCAAATATGATATTTTGGTGCCCTTGATAAATAAGCGGGTCTATTAATAAAGGCGGCGCTTCTGCATCTTCATCAGCGTATACTTCTACTGATGGGCTTCCTGATAGTGCGGCATTTTGGATTGATTCACCTAGATAGTCGAACATTTCTACCCATGAGCATTCTAGGTGACTATATTTTTCTGTTAATTGTTTTGCAAGTTTAGACCTAGTTACTTCTGATGAAAAATTAAACTGAGTTGATGGCATAAGCCGGATGTCGCCTTTACCATTTCGGTTTGTTAGCATCAACATGCCGGTTATATGCCCATCTGAATGTACTTGAACACGTGAAACCTTTGCTTCTACGTGGTAATCTTCCCATGAAACTAAATATCCGCCAACTTGTTCTTCTAGTTTTGGCATTATATTTTAAGTCCTGTATAGTTGTTTGATTCTTTACCACGTGAATAATATCTAACAGCACGTGCGTAATATAAATAATCTAATGATGTTGGACATTCAGCGATTAGATGAACTAGATAAGCGTAGTCGCCCTGTCTTAATGTCCCTAATTCCGTAAGTTTAGAAGCCACTACCACAATATCAGGATGGTCGCATTTAATCATAGCTTGAAATATTCTTGAGTTCTTATTATCGTAATTGCGCCAATCGTAAAAATCTTGATAGTTGATAATTGATTGTATTTGTTGTATTGCCAATGAATGAGTTGCCGTACTTTCGATTAAAATAGCACCCAATAAAGATTGTTCGGCAAATATACGAGCCTTTAATATTTCTCCGGCATGGCTTTTATTGTGATAGTCTTTGTAAGTCATCTATCACGCCTCTTGATTTCATCACGGAAAAAGTCAGCGGCATCAAGTGTAGCTCTTACGCCGTTATCATTACCGCTAGCCCATGCGGATATTATTTCATCGGATGGTTTTTTAAAGACAAAAACAGCAGTATCACGCAATCCGTTTTTACCGGGAACTTCTTGCCAGTCAGTTCTTAAATAGATAACGCCGGACTTGTAGAGATATACCGCTTGTCTAAAATCAGATGTCTTAAATACGCCATTGTTAATATCGTTCATTCAAAATCATCCATCATTCAGTATCGTCTAAATTACTATGTTACAACTTCTTAACCTTAGTTGTCAATCTAACTATTGAAGTAATTCAGGGTTTTCGTAGATATTGCCGATAACCTCAGTCCCTTCATCAAATGCCAACATTTCATAGAGTGAACCGTGGCTGGCATCGCCTTTTGCACAGTGCTTACAACACTTAGGCCAATTTATATCAAAGCTACCGTAGCAATAAATGACTTGGTATGGATGTTTGCATTCAGGGCTTGTAATGATATCCCCTTCGTAAATCTCTTTGCCGTTCTTATCTTTTAATCCGGTGTATTGCATGAGTACAACATGGTTATTTACATGTTGTCTATGTTTCCCGATACTGATATCTATAAAAACACCTTTACTATTAACTAGAAAGATTGTTTTCATTATTTTTAGTTTTTTATCCCATGCCCTGAATTTAATCTCTCGCATAAATTTACCATCCAAACCTTAATAATTCAGCGATTACTTCTAAGTCTAGTATATAATGCCAAACCAAACCCAAAGATACCCACAGTAAGAAATCCGATATTAAATATGTGTGGCCATAAGTTAAGTTTGCCGGCGAGTATATTACCAGATTCCGGCGCAATACTCCCAATAAAAGAAGCAAAGAGAAACACAATGACAAACCGTAATGCCATAGCTCGTGATTTATCACCCATGTTATACTGTGTCCCTCATACATTTAATGCCGCCGGAAGTAGTCAAATATATAAAAACCGCACATATAAGGGAAACTTATGATATTCACGGCAATAAATAAGATAATTAATACTATCTTTTGAAATAAGTTTTGTGGATAGAAAAACGCTTCCATATTAACCACGTTTCCTATTTAGCCATCTATTCAAGAAGATTAAACCGCCGCAAAATATTACAATTAATACTGCTGCTACTATTGCTCCAGACATTCTCCCTACTCCTTAACCGGAATGACCCGCATCACGTCTTTATCAATGAATATATCACCGACTTCATAATGTTCATCAACGTGTACCATATTTGTGGTGATTAAGTTCTCCTGGTCATCATCCTTTATGACTACACCAAGAGAGGAGAGTTTTTCTATTAGTTCGTCAGCGTGGTCGTAATAATACTCTTTTATCTCTGGTAATGCCTCACTAAATTTGTATTGCCTATCCATTACGGCATAATGTAGCCACTCCGCTATCTTTTCTCTAACCTGTTTTCTCTTATTCTCTGGTGTCATTTAAGCCTCCTATCCTACTGAATCAGCAAAAGCTATAGCCATACGTTTACAATCATTCAAATCTTTAGCAGTAAATCCAACAGGTAATCGCCGATCTTTTTCGGGGTGTTCCCGCAGATATTTCGCTGTCCAACCGGATGAATTACAACAATCACCTTTTTCTACTTTGTCACCAATTCCGAACCCGTATATTGCCCTATGTGACCAACCATACCACTTCTGTTCTTTTTCGCAGAACCCGATAGAGCATACCTTATTATCCGGTTCTGAAAGTTCTGGTTTTATACCCTTTTTAACAATGAGATAATGCGCTGTTTTAGGCGTTCCGATATATACCCCATCGGGGGTATAGGCACCTTTTGTTATAATAACTTTGTCTTTGTTCTGGTTTATGTAGTCAGCGATATCTTCAGCGTCAATCGGGTTATCGCCTTCAGATAAAACCACCGCTTCAAAATCAGAACGGGTTAATTCTGTTTTTACCACATATCCGACTTTGTATTTTTTCTCATCTATAAACATATTATCTCCTTCTCATTCTGCTGTTTATCCATTAGATGCCTGCCTCAATCAGTTTCAGGGCTTGACTCCGTTGGGGGAGCGGGTTCGGGAATGAAAAGCCACTTATAAGAAAATACAGTATAGGCACTGTGAGTAATCATATAGTCGGTAAAGTCAACAGTATCGATAATCTTCCCGTCTCTAGCTCTCCAATACTTCCCCGCTTTATCCGGTCTATCCAGCCACTTAGCTTCAGGAGTAGCTTCTGTGCCGGATAGGAGAGAGTCAATATCTTCTTTAGTGATTAGATATCTACCCTGATAGAATTTAGGTTTCAGCCACTTCACAAACCCTTCCACCATCTCCCGCCTCATCTGCTCAATGATGGCGGTGTAGTGGGCGTGGTAACAATCTCTAACATATTCTGCTGGGCCTGTTTGTATTGGTACTTTCTTAATCTCCATCTTATTTCTCCTTAGATAGTTCAGATTCAAGCTGATCTACAAATTTTTCAAGGTGAATCATTACACCAAATGCACCCAGGCTGATATGATTAATTAATTGCAATTCTTTTAATATCGCCCTCGCCTGGGCATGGGCAACTGCTTTATAACAGTTTTGAAAACACTCTAAAAAAGAATCACCATTAGGTACGTTTATAGTTACTTCCTGTATTGCCTTCTCATCCAGTAATATCATTGACGACCTCCGCATTTTGGGTTATCGCATTTATCACCGACATATAACTGACCGCATATATCGCATGATTCCCAATATTCCATCGGCGGCCCGAAACAACAGTCAACACATCTATCATAAAACTGATTTTTGATATCACCATCATTTACCATTCCGAGTTTGCGTTCCCTTCCGCATTGAGGACACCTACCTTCTTTTGTCGGATACCAGAATATATCGCTAACCGTTTTTAGTTTTCGTTGCTGTTCGGTTGGTGTCATTCCTTGCTGTTCATTCATTGGATACACCCTCCCCGTTGAGCAGGCGGTCTAAACACTCCTGACAAGCGCATCTTATGAGTACATAGTTCCCGTGTTTAGTGCATGGTTCTCTTAGCCACTTCCCAATCTTCTTCCGTTCATCCTCACGGGCTTGCTGTACTTTGTCCTTAAAATTAGTTTCTAATGTTCGGAGGTTTAACCACTTGTTATTTAAGTCACCAGAACCCCAACATTCATCACAAATACCATTAGTTATTGCCTGCCCTCCGATACCACCGTGCCATGTTGCTGTGCTACTATAAGCTCGTTTCCCCCTTCCCCCGCATTTAGGGCAAGGGTTTTCAATATCTAGTATATAGTTGTAGGTTTCTTTTACTATTTGCTGTACTTCTTCCGGTGACTTCCAACCTGCTTTCTCCAGTATCCGGGTTTGCTCAGCGTGTCCCTCATTTTCGCCCTTTTCATAAGCCGCTTGTAATTGTGGTTTCATCCACTCCCGCACCCGGTCAGCAGTATTAATTGCTGTCTTACACGGCTTCTCTTGCGGTTTTGGTTTACGATTAAATGGACATCGCTTTTCTATTGTCGTAAGTTCATCACATATCACACAAGCCAGCGGCATCTCTTTATTGTTTGGCAGCCGTTCATTCTCTGTCATTGGTTGACCTCGCTATTCTCCTATTCAAGTTGAATAGCGATGTTTCGTATATTTAAGGCAAAATGTTTATCGCTTGTTGATTCGATATCTGCTTTTTCCATCTCTGTTAATATCTTCCTCGCTTGGGCTTGGGCAACGAAGTCGATAAATTTATCACTTTCGGAAACATAGGTGCTAGTCTTATCCATCCATTCTTCTTTAAGTATCTTTTTAGATAAATCATCCAGTAATATCATGCTAATCCTCCTTGAGACACCACGGATAATAGATAATCTCCCCATTGAGTTGCCATAGCATTGGCGATTCCGGGAAAGGTAATAGAGCGTTCATGCCCCGTTTTTGATTGTCTCCAATAATAGTTATACTTCTTGCCAGCATTGTCACCCGATTTTCGGATGCAACTACCCCAAGGTTTAGGTTTTTCTAAATATTTGGTAACAAAAAGTATAGGTAAATTTTTTAACCATAGGTATGTCGTTTTTAGCTCTGGTTCCCCAAAATAATAAGGTTGTATTTTTTGTGATGGGGCGAACCAGTGAGAATTTAAGTATCCACCTGGGTTTTCTATCGCAATATGCTCAATAGGTGAACCCCAAAGTAATTTCACAAAATTAAATGCTTCTAATAATTGAGCATGGCGTTCAGTTTTTGTTTTTAAATAGTGTAAACCAGATTGCGCTAAATAGGTACAAGGTGGATGTGCAATCATAAAATCCCAACCGTCATTCAGGTGTTTAAGCACATCATCCTGTATATGCCAGGCGGGATTACCTTCAGTGGGTAAAATATCACAGGAATAAGTTTCAATCCCCCTGTCACGGAAGGCTTTAGTTACTCTCTGACTAAACTCACAGGCTATCAAACCTTTCATCGTATACACCAACTCATCGTCAACATTATCTCCCCGTTATACCGAATCAGTACCCTGCGCCGGTAGCAATACTTGACCACTTCCACCAGCGCACCATCCGGTATCCTGCTCCCTATGATTCTGTTCCATCTATCATACTTATAACGTTTCATATTTCATCATTGGCACATCGTAACCTATATAGAGAGGGTGTTTCGGTTGACTGTCTGAATTAATACCTAAACAAACCGGATTTTTAAGCATCTTGTGGACTTCCTCATATCGTAACCAGACTGGCTTAAAAGAGCCCCAACCGCATAATTGAACCTCGGATAATTCAATCATTTGCTTCAGGTATTTATCAGTTGATTCCCCGACTGCATAATCAAAATCAGTAAGTAATGCTTCCGGTTTAGTTGACACAAGTGCAAAGAGATTACCCATCAAGAGCGCACCATATCCGCTGTTGTCTGCACGTTTAATCATCCTGGTTATTGTCGGGTCGTCACTGATTTCATTGGCTGTTGAGGGGTTAAGCCCTATGCACATCATGGCGGGGCGATTGCGATTCCAAGAACGCCAAAGGGCATAACGATATTTCCTATCTTCCGAAAAGATAGCTGATTTTGCGATGCTTAAATCTATCTTCATCTTTCATCCCTCGATTGAGGCGAGTAGGGTATAAATGTTCCATGTTTAGGATTGTATTCTCTTGTCATTTTCCTTTCATCCTCCTTTAGTTGTAGAGTTATTTGTTTATCTCATTCCAGTAGTTCAACCACTCGTCAAACCCGGCATCAGCTAACATCTTGAAGATTGATGGGGCTACATCACTGAATCGCTTTTTAATTGTGTCCCAACATAGTCTATGTATCGTGATTTGAGCGACTGCCGCCCATTCAGCATCTACAAATACCGATACTGGTTGTCTGCGGATTATCTCAGTGTAGAAGTCATGGGAGTCCCGATAGTTTTTAGCACCCCGAAGGTTAGCACCCCAAAGGTCAGCACCCCAAAGGTTAGCACCCCGAAGGTTAGCACCCCAAAGGTTAGCACCCCACAGGTCAGCACCCCGAAGGTCAGCACCCCGAAGGTCAGCATTACGATTCTTTTCTAGGCACTCTTTTACCGATTGATAATCACCGGATACTATTACGTGTGCGTCAAACATAGACTTGATTTCTATTAACATTCCTATCTCCTTACTTGTTTAGTTGGTTGGGGAGTGGCTCGGAAATTTACTTGCCACCCGAATGACAGCGTATATCGGTCAACACCACTCCCCACCCTTGCCCGCCTACTCGTAAGTTTTCCGACTAAATGCCGTTATCGCTCACTTTCGGCGGGCTTGACTGCCAGTAGCTGTTGGTTCACCGTGTTTCTTGCTACTTCCCTTCCAACGCCCTTACAGGTGGCGGGCTTTGTGCCTGGCTGGAGTCCTTATTCCACTGAAACGTCTACCCTGAAACAGGGGGTTACGTCCACCAGGCACGCTCTCTATAGATTGGTTACTCCTTTATGAGTTAATACTTACGAAGTAAATTCCAGCCGTTTTTAGTTTTCTTACTATTTTTCCAACTACCGGATAATTCTCTCCAATAGATGGAATTATCACGAATATCATATTGGTATTCTGCCCAATCATCATAAATTGCGATATCTCCAATTTCCCAATCATCAGACGACAAAACACTACCACGCCTCATACCTTTTTTGATTTCCTCAATAGGTAATTTATGTCTTTTAGAAAGTTCTTGGATACGATTTTCTTTAACTTGTTCCCCGATTGTTTTTTCAATAAAATCAATACTATGTCCTTCTGCGACTTTGATAAGTGACTCTGTAGATAAATCTATCATGTTAGATAAATCTTTCCCCAGACTTTCAGGGTATCCATCCCAATGTGTAGCTATTAAAGGTTGCCCGTCTTTAGTTATAATTGCTCTTGTTCCCATATCTCTCCTACCCCTTTACTTCTTGAGGGACAACTTCTAGGTGTTTTTGTTTTTCAAGATACATTCTAATTTCTTCTAATATTGTTGGTGGTCTATTTACAGGAATTGTTGTATATTTATACTGTTCAATTAATGCCCTTAACCTGTCCTTAATGACAATGGCTCTTTTGATATTGAGAATGGTATGATACTTTCTGTGACACATATAACAAAGTATTACTAAATTATTCCAGTTAGTTTTACCACCTTCAATAATTGGATTTATATGATGTAAATGTAACCTTTCTTTGTATGCCCCGTGTAATACAAGATTGCAACCACAATTAGTACAGTTATATGTTTTATTGCTATCTAGTTTTGCACGCATTACGATAGTTCTATATTTTTGCTTATTGATATTTGACATTATGAATTCCCATATTTTTATTTGTTCTAGGCTTGTCCCAATAAGGACTTTTACACTTCGGGCATATTCGTACTTCTGGTTGCCGTGGATACCATGAATGACCACATCTTTTACAATACAGTTGATTTACGTTTGTATTCATACTTAACAGTATAACCTATAGGTAAGTTATTGTCAATACCTAAAGTTCATTAATCCCGTGATATTCCGAGTGGCATTTCCCGCAAACCCAAATCAAGTTATCTTCTGTATCTTTCCCGCCGTGTGACCTAAATGTTAAGTGATGTTTTGCAAGTCCTCTAAAATCCGGCGCATTACCGCATTTCTGACATTTACCATCCAACGGCGGCGGTATTAATGCAAGTTCACGGTTACGCTTTTGTTGTTTCTTACTCTGTTTCCTTAAAGTAGAAGTGCGCTTGAGTCCTACTTTACGCTGTAGCGGTTTGCGGGGAGTAGTGCGCTTTCCGCCTAAAACGGTCAATTCTGTAACTCGACCTTATTAATTCTTGCACCTTCGGGACAAAATGGCATTAATGAGCAATACGACTTGCAACGCCGAAAATTCCAGTTCTCAGTAGCGTTACACATTGGCGGCATTTCGCTATTCTTTAAGTAATGGTCTAGCTGATAGTCTTTATCCGCAAAGAATTCTAGTACTTCATCATCAGGTAATTTCTTAATAGGTATTAACGGCATACGCCGTGGTAGTTTTAATTCATTAATCTGTCTTAGCCCGGAATCTCTTACCGTTGCTTGGATAAGCAGTCTAGATATCGGGAACAATTTTGATATAATCGGGTCACTTTCAACTAATATCCGGTATCTGTTTAGTTGTAGTTCCCATTCGATAGCGTCCGGGTCTGCTGTTTCGCCGTTTATTTTCATTAATCCGATAGCTTTCGCCACTGAATAAGCGCCTACCAATTTAAAATCAATCAATTTATAATATCCGGGGTTAAGTTCATCAGGCTCTAATCTGTCTAAAGTACCGGATATTGACTGAGTTAGATTATATTCTGTTAATCCCTCAAGTCTTTTATTGATCGATTCTAGCCGTCTATGGTGTAATGTCCCATACATCATAAAAGCCATTGAGTCCGGGTCTATCCAATAGTCCTTTACTATTTCAAGCCATGCAAGTCTAGTTGGTTTAATTAACTGTGTCACTGAGTTAATGCCAGTATAATCACGTGAAGATGAAGCGATATAGTGTAAATGACCTAAAGCTAAACATCTTCCAGTTGGCATGGGACATTTATCAAGACATTGTGTAATAGGACGTATTACTTTATCGGGACAAACAAAATATTTAAGCATGTTCCTCTCCGTTTTTGTTCTTGCATTTGAAGTACTTTAACACTTATCTCATACTCCTACTGATTCGACTACGGTATTGTTCGGCGCTCTTTATTACCGAAGCACTTAGTCTAATTAAATCCCGGCTTAATAACTCCCGTCTTGCCCGGCTTACCACTTCTGAGTCCTGTGTCTTAATCACGATGTTGAAAAACTCGGTTTTCTTATCTGATGGTACGATACGTTGTACGCCGTCTTCCCATAAGATATTAGCGTAGATTTTTCTATCAACTTCCGCCATTGATATCCCATTGAGTAAAGACGGGTCACGCTCTATCATTTCAAGTAACCTATTCGCCATCTTCTCTAATACAGGATTGTCTTTTATCTGTATGCGGGGCGGCTCTGGTTGTCTCAAGAATGATATTTGGCGCTCGTCTATGTCTGTCAATTTCTTCTACTCCATCGATTATTACTACAAAGCGATTCCCTACTTTTTGCTAAATCCAGTGCTAGTATTCTACCCCGATACATCCACCAGTTAAAATCTGTCGGCGTTTCGGCGGTAGCTTGTAATGATATTAAGTCTCTGAATTCCTGCCAACTTCTTTTGATATCATCTTCAAAGTGGTGTCTAGTTCCCCGGTTTATCTGTTCCCGGATTTTAAGCAAGAAGTAATCGTGATTGTCTATCATCTTTATTATCCTTTACTGTGATATTTTCGGCGGTTTTTATTAACTTCTCATATCCACATTGTAGACATATCTCAGTCCAATTTCCGAGTATATCTTTTTCGATGTATAAATCACCTTTTTGACAGCGGGGGCATCCTTTCAGTTTCCATCGTTTCATCGTCTATCATCCTGTTTTTATTATTTATCCTCAAGTTCTTTTAGTTCTTCAAGTAATTGTATCCGCCGTTGTTCTTTATTAGTTTGAATTCCCTTTTTATAAATTGGGAGTAGATATTGCATAAGCCCAATTGCTTCATTTTCTACATCTTCGCTATTATGTGACCCTAAGTCAATATCATCAATCAATTCATTTTTTATCATTCCGTAAGCAATCGGAAATCTCCCTTGTAACAAAAGATTCATTATATCTTTGTTTAAGTTATCCGGTTTAAATACGCTATCAGGTGCGAGATATTCCATGATACGATAAGCTATTTTGATTTTATATATTTCCAAGTCACGGAAGAATGTGGTTGTTCTGTTATTATCTGCGAAGTTAATCATTGTTTTCATTTCGTTTCATCCTCTATCGTAATAATATATTTATCCGTTCCGGCGGTTTGTCTTATCAGGTTATTGAATGCCTTTGTCTTACTGGAAGTTATTAACCTGTATAAGCTGCCGGTGTTCTTGTCTTTTTGTTCAAGTATCCAGTCGTTATCTTTCTGGTAGATTACTATTGTTTGCATCAGATTTTTTATCCTTGTCTTTATGGCGATTTTTTGATTGTGTATCAATTGCTAATATTATTAGAAAAATCATAAAAGCAATTATCGCTGCAATTTTCATTTATATTCCTTCCGTGATTCCGTAATAAACACATACAAGGTTGATAGTGCGATGGTTATGACTGCGAATAACATATTAACACCACTTCTTACATTTAATTGCTATTTGACATATTCCGTCTTTGTTTTCTTTGCAATTATGATTTCTACATGTTAATTTCATTATTTTATCCTCTCTTTGCTAGTTCTGTTGTAAGCTCCGGTTAGTCTTTGATAACGTGTGGTCAATAAGTCTGAACTATATTGTTCTGTCTAACCGGAGTTCTACAACGGGACTAACTCTATTCTATTGTTGGGCTATCTTGCCGGGCTTTCTCCGGCTGTTTGCATTTAGTGTACCTCCCTCTCAATACTTCCAGATGGTGATATCTAATATGCCATCATTAAACATGTGGATATTGATATAATCCTTGCTTCCGCCGATTGTACTCCAATATGCTAAGTGTGAAAAAAGTTTTAATCGTATCGTGTATATATTATCAATTGCGTATGCTTTTTTAAGTTGAAATAAGTCAAGTGTCATATTCGGGAAATGGGGCTTCATTACTGTTAGTACTTCTTCTGGTGTAAGTGTTCTTTCTTCGGTTTGTGTAGTCATCTATCATCGTCTCCCGTATATATTATTTATTGGTGTTTACACTACATACTATATACCTATGTGTTAGACAATGCAATAGTGTTGACAGGTGTTTACAGTAACTTATAGCAAGTTATAAGAAGTGTATGCATAGTAAGATATATGATTATCTCACTACGTCTATCTTTTTTATGTCTTTATCTTGTTGTTTTGCGGCTTTACGTTTACGTGATGCTTCCTGTACTGCGTGGTAGATATTCATTAGGAATATTTTGGTACTATCACGAAATTTCAAGTTAAATAATTCTGCCGCAAAAAAGAATCCCAACATGAAAGTGATTATATATCCCATATCCTAATCCCCCGGCAATCTTTTCATATGATTTAACGGGCAACACTCAATATATTTAGGATGTATGCAGATGATTCCCTTGCGGTAACTGCAAATGCGTTTAGACTGAGTACAAATCTTGTCAGAAGGCTTTAAGGCTGTTACCATCGCTTTTCTCCGGCTTGACTTTATCTTTCGGTTTAAAAGATGATTGCGCCTCTTTCATTTGCTGCCATACTGACTTGCGCTTTTTATCTTTAATTATCTCTTGTTTGCTCACGTTTTCGATGTTTGCACGCTTGACTGGTTTATCTTCTTGAGTAATAGATGCGAACCATTCCTCGCCCAAAGGATTAACGATTTGCGGCGGCGTTTCTATCTTTCTTGTTTTAACGTATTCTGCGATATCCGACTGTAATTTAGGTAATGATACAACATCCGGTTTACTCAATGACTTATTAAGAGTCATAACGATAAAAAGAGTAAATATGCCCCCGGTGGCGATACTTATAATAACGATTGCAACAATCTGTAAGTAACTCAGTTCCATTTATTCTCCTAATACTGGTTTATGGTAGGGGACTGGTGTTAAGGTGAACCCGTGTAAACTATCTCGAAATCATCAGCTACGGCGGCTGTTGAACCTGAAGTAAATCTTATAACAATTTGTTGACGGTCACTGTTAGTAACCGTTACTTGGGCGGGGTTGAAGGTTATTGTTCCGGTAGAAGCATCGAGGTTTTGAACTTGAGGTATCACCGTAACATCGCCAGTTCCGGTTTTAGCAATATATACTGTTTTTTCAAAGTATGAATTGGTGTTGATGGTTCCTAATTCCAGAAATCCCGTATTCCCATCAGCTAGGACATTTCCTCCAGTCGGTGCATCGAAGATACTGAATGTGTATACTGGTGTACCATCGCCGCCCGTGGAAACGGCTACTCTACCATGATGTGTGATGGTCATAGCCGCAAGTGCAATACCACTAATCAGTAAAACGGCAAGGAAAGAAGCTACAGGAATCCATACTTTTTTAGATATCTTTTTAAAGTTGAATGTCAATAATTATTCCCCCCTTATTAGTAATTTTGTCCCCCTACCATAACCTAATTAGATTATAACATGTGATTGATTAGTAGTGTAAACGTAAGATAATTGAAGATAATATATAATAAGTAAAGATTGAGTAAGATTGATAAAGATATTGCAAGCACAGTTAATTATGGTATACTACAATTAACTTGAATAAAAGACTTATAATAGTAAGTAATATGTATAAAACATCTCCACTTCGATACATACGGTTCTTTAGCGCATCCGGCGCCGGGTTGATGCTGGATGGCTAGTTCAAAACGTTCAAAAGCCGCCGCTAAAGCATGGCGCACTCGTAAGAGACTCTATGGTAAAGACGGCGTGAAAGGGAAAGCCCGCCGTCGCCGCTAATAACCTCTTGATGGAGTTGTAGTTTGCCGTGGGCTGTTATCATTATTGGAGTATTCTTAGTTGTTGCGTGTGTTCTTGCCGTACCTAACATGGTAACGGGAACAACGGCTACTGATAATCTCGTCAAAACTATAGCTCCATGGTTTGCGGCAATTATCGTGGGAGTTATCGCTGTTATAGCAATCTTCGGTCGTAGACATTAAATAGGTATAGAAAGGAGCATATAAATGCCTTCAGTTATTAAAAAATTCATGGCAGCCGGTATCGGCGGCGCTCTCGCTTATTACATCGTTGACGCCGTACTAGATGAAATCATCACCGGCACTACCGCCGCTGAGAATATCCTCGGCACTATCTTGCCCTTGGTTATCGCGGCTGGGACAATCTGGCTGGTCATATCGTTCGCGTTTAATGAGTAATATGTGAAGTATCAGGAGTAACAACTATGATACGGTTTTCTTTAGAGCGTCCGGCTCATGGAATGAGTGAATATGCCTAGTGTAATCAAAAAATTCATGGCTGCCGGTATCGGTGGTGCCTTAGCATACTACATTGTCGATGCAGTTCTTGACGAAATCATCACCGGGACTACAGCGGCAGAAAATATCATCGGTTCAATCCTTCCATTAGTCATCGCGGCTGGAACAATCTGGCTGGTTATATCGTATGCGTTTAATGAGTAAGTGAATTATTCACAATAGTAGGGAGGGTTAAAATCCTCCCTACTACTCACGCAAGGAATAAATGACAAAAAAATCAATAGATTACTACCAAAATAAAACAGGACATCACCTTACGACAGAACATCGTGCTTTATTGTCAAAACTACATACTGGAATGAAAGCCAGTGAAGAAACTAAAAAGAAAATGAAGGGTAGAATTGCTTGGAATAAGGGCAAACATGCAAATCCTGAACATGTACGAAAAGTGATTGCAAGTAATCATTGGAGACCAACTAAACCTGAAAAATATCTCGGTGAAATCTTGGAAAGATTATATCCGAATGAATATAAATATACTGGAGATGGTAACGTAATCTTAGGAAGTAAAATACCTGATTTTACTAACGTAAATGGTAAAAAGCAGGTCATAGAACTATATGGAGATTACTGGCATCGAAACGATAATATCCATGTTGATATTAATCGATATAAGGAATATGGGTATTCCTGTTTGATTATATGGGAACACGAGTTAGGCAATCCAGAATTAGTTGGATGGAAAGTACGAGCATTCCATGACGGGTTTCCCGTATTAATCGAAGAAAGTCAATATCCTGAAAATTACGTGCCTAAAGGTGATAAATGTGGTACTCCAAAAGGGAGTAAATTATCGCCTGAACATAGGGCAAATATAGGAAAAGGTAATATAGGTCGCATAGTATCACCAGAAACCCGAGAAAAAATCAGACAGTCTTTAATGGGACATAAAGTTAATGAAGAAACCCGCCGCAAAATCAGTGAGGCTAATTCAGGTAAAGAATCATGGAATAAAGGCATGTCGCCTTCAGAAGAAACACGGCAAAAGATAGCACAGTCATTAATGGGTAATGAGCCGTGGAATAAGGGCAAGAAGGGCTTACAGGTAGCATGGAATAAGGGGCTAAAATTGGTTATGAATTAGTAAGGTAGAATATAAATGGCAGTTGAATTAACTCAAGAACAACAACTAATGATGGGGAATATGTCTGAAGCTGACAGACAAGCCTATCTACTTTATTTAGAGCAACAAGCACAACAACCATTAGCGTATCCGTCACAATCCACTCAAGCAACACAAACCAGTCAACAGACAGCGAATCCTAATCAACCGCAACCGCCGCCACAAAGTCCCTATGCATCGCCTCCTCCGGGATATTACATTTCAGGATATGTAAACGGGCAACCTGTTTATAGCCCGATTGGTGGGACAACGCCAGAACAACCAGTCATTACTCCATCTAGTCCTGATTATCCGACACAACCTGTATTACCTGAACAACCCGCACCAGTAACGCCGCCGGAAACTGTTTACTATGAAGATAAAGACGAATGGGAAGCCGCTGGCAGTCCTACATCAGATACTACTAAAGACGTTATAATCGGTACGCCGCCAAAACCGGGCGAACCTACTACAGGCGTATTCGTTAAAGATGAAAATACCGGGGAAACTAAGGTTGTCCCCTTTAGTGAATATAAACCTGAATTATCGCCGGGATATGTACCTAAAAAAGAAATATATACGCCAGTATATCGTGTTGATTCCAAACTGAAAGAATTTGAAGATGCAATCACTTTATCTGAGAAATATAAAAACAAAGAATTATTATTGCCGCCAGAAGTTAATGAAAGTGAATATTGGAAGTCGATTGATGATATCCGTAATAAGTTAGAATTATTACGTAAGGCTAAAGAAGTAGAGCAATCATATAAAGATGCTGGAATAGATTTGCCAACAGATGTTGAAAACTATATAAAACAGTCGTATACATTAGCCGCATCTCCAGTATCCCCATTTATCGAATTGCAAAAAGATGGTTCCATTGTATTGATTGGATTGATTACTGATGCTTTAAAAGCGGGTGTAAAAATAGAGGATTTCTATAACATAGTTCCAGAAGAATCAGATGTACCTACTGAAGATAATCCACTAACATGGCGACAAAGTATTGATAACCAATTAGCTGCTGAAAAGTTATCCTTACAACAGGATAAGGCATATAAAGAATTTTTAGCAACAGTTGACAATAATATCGATGAAATAGCCGCTAATAACAATATATCTATTAAGAATCGTAACAAGATTACACAAGATGAAATGGTCGAGTTGATTTCTGCTGGGGCAGACCCTAAAGCATTTATCGTGCGTGGGATAAATATTGATGATGTGAATGACGCTGTAGGTATCGTCAACCAGCGATACGAAGCATATAAAACCTCATTAGATAAATTGTCACAAAAAGGGATTGATGTTGAATCCGGTGATGTGACAATTTCTAGCCTAGCTCAATATATCCGTAGTACTGGCGATACTGAATCTGTACGTATGATATTCCCGAATGAAGATGTATTGAATAGCATAAATGAATACAACCAAGCATACGAAGAAGGTAGAAAAGAACTTGATAACTTTTTTACCAATGAGGATAAATGGACATTGGGTGCTTACGGGCAGACTGTTGTCAATGCGTTTGCAGAAAACAACTTGTCTAATTTAGCTATTCCGGGTACAGAAATTAAAAACGGATTGCTTGTAGATACGGTAACAAATGAACCTTTAACTGCAAAAGAATCATTAAATAGAATTTGGAATGAATTATCAGAATCACAAAAAGAGATTGTTATTGCAACGATTGCCAACGACCCAAATAAAGCGAATACGTTTGCCGCTTTTAATCGTGCTGTTAATATAGATGTAGCAAAAAGCGGCATGTTATCAGAGTTTATATTAGGGATGGTTACTCCCGTAACTAATGTTATCGCAAAACAATTAACGATACAGGAAGCTAAAGAAATATTAAATGATACCTATAAAACAGAATTAAATGCCGTTAAGGATTATCTCAATCAGAATGGTACAGTAGATATCGCAAAACTGGAAAATGAATTAAAGAATAATGAAACATTGCGTAATCAGATATTAAGTGATACGGGATATGCTAGTGAAACTGATTTAATTAATAACCTTGATTATTATAATAACGGTATCAGGGTAACTGGTGGTGAATGGGCTACTGCCGGTGCCGTAGCTGCGCTTGATGTTTTATATATGGGAGGTGGCACATTATTAAGCGGGTTAGGTGCGGCTGGTAAATATATATCTGGTGGTATATTAGTAGGTTCTGAGGCGGTATTTTTACCTAGTCAGATAGAAACCTTACGTACTGCTGAAACAACGGGTTTTGAAAAGGCTATGGCGATAGCTACGCCAATCATGCTTCTTACTGGTGCTGGTTTTGAAATCGCAGCAGGTATAAAAACGCCCAAAACAACAAGCGTTGCAACTAAGGTCGCTACTAAAATCGAAAAAACGGTTAAACCGGATATCCCAACTACTGTAAAAATAGGTGAAGCAATTAGCGATATAAAGGCTGGAATAAAGGATATCCCAACTAAAATCAATAATGGGTTGGAAACGGTTAGAATAATTGCCGATAGGGTTGCCACTGAGTTGATTGAAGGTAAAACTGTAATCAAAGCAACCGATTCTTTACGTACTGGAATAGATGATTTAATGTTCCATAGTAAAGATACATTATCTGCGATGAATAAAACTTCAATGGATATGTTAACTGCGAGTCTTGATAAGATTCGTTCTATATCCGAAGCTATTACCAAAGAAGCTATAACTGGGGAGAAATTATTACAGGGGATTGATAAACTAAAAACCGTATATGATGATATCCTGTTTCATAGCAAGGAATTTACCAGAGATTTAAGTATCGAAGGTAAAAAGTTATTTCAATCTAGTTTGGATAAAATGCGGGTTGGGCTCGAATTACTTACCGAAGAGGCTTTAACTGGTAAGTATTCATTACAGTTACTAGATAAAGCTAAGACTGTATATGATGACGTGATGTTCCATACTAAAGATTTCAGTCGTGAAACATATAAGGATATAAAAAGTGGCGCAGGTAAAGTCATTGATATCAGTTTAAATACTTCTGTTAATGCTTTAAAAGAAATCACTACAGAATTACTTGAAGGTAATAACACGTTAAAACTTTTGGATAAATCAAAAACGATATATGACGATGTGTTATTCCATAGTAAAGAATTCGTAAGAAGTGCTGAAAAGCAAACTATTCAATCATTTAGAAGAAGTTCAGAGTTATTAACTAAAAGCCTTGATGAAATACGCATACTATTAGAGAATGTCACTCAGGAAGCTATTACAGGTAAATCAACGTTAAAATTGATAGAAAAGATTAACATTGAAATTAATAAACTAGAAGTAATAGCAAAGTGGGGAAGTGAGCGTATCACTAAAGACGTGATTGCCCAAGTTAATAATAGTCTGGATAAAATTAGGGCAGGATTAGAGACATTAACTAAGGAAGTGATTGAAGGTAATAAGGTCACTCAAGTATTAGATGGAATACAACGGAATATTAAACAAGTTAGTGAAGCTATAAAAGGCAAGGATTCATCTCGCGCAATAGCTAAAGCTGTTGATTTAGAGAAATCAGCGGCAGAATATAATATGAAATGGTTAAAACGTGAAATATCTAATACATTAAGTGAAATTAATAATGCGATTAAAAATAAAGATATTTCAAAGATAACCGAAAAATCTAAATACCTTGATGATTTATCCGATGAATTAGGTGATACTTATGATATGCAACCTACCCGTGTGGGGATTAGAGATTTCCAGAATACAGTAAAAGAATACATTGAAGCATTTAATCGTGGTAATGAATTGCCTATTGCAGAAGTAACAAACATAACCGATTCTGTTAAAAATATGGTTATGAGGTTAGAGAATAAACAACCTGAAATGTATAAAGTGATAAGCGATACATTAACGGAATTATATGACGCCGTCAGGACAAAAAATAAATCTGATGTGGTAATAAAAGCGCAAAAACTAGAACGATACGCTAATGAGATAAAAGACGTAAATATAGCCAGTACCATCAAACAATATGCAAAGGATATGCAGTTAGAATCTAATAAATATATCGAAAAAGGTATCAATAAACCTGTTGAAAAGATATCCGTTAATGACAGTAATGTAAAACAAACATTAAATGACCTATTTGGCGAAACAGAACCATTAACTGACAGAGTTATTCCAGTTGAGGAAAGCCCAGCAAATATCGTTATAAAATTAGGTGAATCTGGGCGGGAATACGTAGGTACTAGAGAACTTAAAGCTGGCGAATACGAATCATATTTAAAGAATATCTCCAAGATAAAGAGACAACTTAAAGAGGGAACTATACAGGATATCGATACGTATTTAAAGACGCAACGTGCCAAGAATATCAATATCCCTAAACTTGAGAAATTAGGCAAGGATTTAACATTAAGGGAATTAGAGGAATATTTAGAATCATTAAAAAATAAGGCAAAAAATATAGAAGGATTAGACAAAAAACTTGTTGATAACACAATTAAAGATATTGAAGAATATATCAAAAACATTAAAGATGCCAATAATACTAAGATATTTGAATTAGAAGAAGGAACTATCAAATTAGAGCCTATAACAACCGAAGAAATAGACTTAATGTACGAAATTAGCAAGGATAACATAAAACTATCTGAGTTACGTAATGCAAATGCTGAGCCATTAACTATTGAGCGGTTGCTAAAACAGATACAGGAAAAGAGTGAGAAACTAAACAAGTTAAGGGAAACTATTAATAAAGACGTAGGTAAAGGTGGTAGTTTATCGGATGCTATCGACGCTAAACTTAAAGAAATGGGATATTCCGATATAGATATAATTACTTTAACCGAGCAACAAAAATTTGAAATCATCATAAATAAGAAACCACCTACAGGTATTCCAGATATCTTCAAAAATTTACCAGATGAAGCACCTGAACCTGAAAGTGGTGGTGGCGGCATAGCTGTAAAGGAAAAGATAGAAACTAAAACCAAGACGGAAATAGAGACAAAAACAAGGACAGGTACAAAAACCAAAGTTGATGAAAAGACTAAGGTAAAAGAATTAAAACCGGGTACAAAAGTAGAAGAAAAGACTAAAACCAAAACTGGAACTGGAGAATATACCGATACTGAAAGACAGGTTACAATATCTCCTATTTCGTATGGTGATAAAGTATGGGCTTTAGTTTGGAAAGATGGCGTGCTAAAGTGGGATTGGGTAGAATATACTCCATTACAAGAAGGGTATATTGAAATTGTAACTAAACATGGTGTTGCTAATGTTCCCAAAGAAGAATATCAAAGAATGACACGGGAGCAGATAGAACGTTTATATGATGTGGAATTGTCGGAAGCCGTTGAAATAGATACATCGCCAGCTCCCGGAGAATCACCATCTCCAGAGCCAATTCCTAGCCCACAGCCAACTCCAGAACCAACACCTGAACCTACTCCTACGCCATATCCAACGCCTGAACCTGTTCCAAGTCCTGTCCCAATACCCGAACCAGTGCCAATACCACAACCAGAGCCATTACCAGTACCTAGACCTGAACCTAAGGAAGATGTTATTACTAAAGTTAAAGTAATAGAACAAGTTAGACCATTTGTAGGTGGTGTAAAAATACCTAAAGGGGAAGATGAATTTAAAACTCCACCAACAATCCATTCCCCTATTACATGGAAACAAGGATTTGTATATTGGACTATTTACCCGCCGAAAGGTGGTTGGAATGATGAATTTGGCGAGCCTACGATAAAATGCACACGTTCAATACCTGAAGGTGCTTACTATGCTGAGGGAACTGGAAGCGCATATCGTACAATCAAGTCTTTAGGTGGTAACGCTGATATAATGTTATCAATAGACCTAGGCGCTTTTGATGTGTTTATTGAAAAACCGAGTACGGCGGCTGGTAAGAAAGGCGCTATTAGATACAAACGGGATAAAGGAAACATGAATATCAGTAAATTAACTGTAAAGGGGGTTAAGATATCATAGCGTGAACATAGGTATTTTAATCATCGGGATAGGTGCTATATTATTAGGAATATACGGTTTTTATAAAGCATTTAAAAAACGTGAAAAGTCTGATAAAACATCTTAGGATTCCCTTATTAATAGTAACCTTGATACTGGCAGTTATACTACCAGTTAGTTCTGTTTTTGCGATTGACCCGCCGGATTCTATCACTTTATTAGGGTGTAACGCCTATGAAGATTTAATAGAAGATGGCGACATGCTATTTTTGATGCACTACAACTTGGATTATGCCGTTTACCCCACGGATGAAACGGTAAACAGTTCATTCTATACCACGTTAACTAATGCCGGAACTGGTGTAGATATCGCCTTATCAGATATCTTTACTAATCCATATTTTCACGATGGATTTGGGCAAGGTATCAATTCAATGTATTTTACGGCGGCTGAAGTCAGTGCATTAAGTTTAACATGGGGAGCTGCATATAACATGCGGATAGTTCCTAATGTAACTTGTAACTGGACTGGTGGCGGTATCCCTGCCGCTGTAAGTCAGGCAGTAACGTGGTCAGGTACAGGACTGGAAGAACGTGTCCTATATATAATGAATCGATTACAGAATCAATGGGGAGTCAACTTATTAGATTCTGGGACATTATCCGCCTATGGCGAAAACTATGGTATCAGTACCATCCCAAACTTGAGATTAATGGCTGAGACAATATTCTCAAGTTATGATACCCCGATTAATTATGGTACGGAACGGGCTCATGGTTTCACTTATGCTCTAACATTAAGGAATCAATGGGTTGGAACGTGGCTTGATTTAACTATTCCCGCCGCCGATTGGGGGATTGATGCGATATGGCTTTATGCTTTGATATGGTTGATTGCGATGGTAGGTGTAAGTTGGATTGCGGCGACTGTCGGCGCAAGAATGCAAGGTGTAGAAGAAGGGATAGTCGCCCAAACTACTAAACCTTTGATATTCCTTAACGTTCTGATGATTATATGGGGCGGTTTGATGGGATTTTTGCCGTGGCTTGCCGCCGTATTAGCTGGGTTTGTTTTAGTAATCATCATTGTTAATCAGTTATTCTTTTCTAAGGCAAGCGCATGATAAAAACCTTAATGAAGTACAAGATATTTCATATCGCAGGTTCGATATCTGCGGTATTAGTATGTATAGGGATTGCGTTTACTATGGCTTATGCAATCGTTTATGTACCTGTACCTAGTTATACGTTATTATCTCCCACGATTCCGGGGACTTATGTCGTGGGTGGTTCAACGTACTCATACTATACGATTGGCTTTGCTACGACAATTACAGGTGGTGGTAGCGGCGGTTTACCGGATGATACCGAACCATTGCCAACTCTAAATATCCCAGACACGGGATTAACAGCGCCGACTAATCCGGTTAGCCCATTATTTGTAGCATGGGCGTGGTTATGGGATGTTCCGGTAAGTATACCGTGGATTGTTGGCTCTATGTTTTTGGCAATCGTGACTTTCATCGGGATAGCGTATTACTTCCAGCACATTGGAATGGCAATGATATTTTCTAGTATCGTAATTGGGTTTTTCAGTATGCCGGATGTTCATGTATTACCAGTAGCTTGCTTAATCCTTGCCATTTTTGGAGTAGTCGCCGGGGTAGTTGTAGAGGCTAGAGCATGAGTAAGTTATTGATGGGTTTTATGGTCGCTTTAGTCCTGATGAATGTTCTATCCGCTTTTATGGATGGCGGCGGAGGCATGGCAACTACTCAATTAACAGAAAATGTTGCAACATCAGATAATCATTTAGATGTATCTTCAACAGATGGTTTTTTAACCTCCGGGATAGTAATGGTAGAACAGGAAAAGATGGTCTATACTGCGACTAATTCAACAGCATTCTTAAATATTACAAAAGGATATGAAGGAACAGACAATACTACTCACAATTCAGGTCGTAAAGTATTTACCGAAGAATCGAGTGCTTTAAATGACGCTTTGGGATTCAATGCCGGGGCAATCGCTTCAACAAGCGGCGCTTTAGCTATATTTATAATCCCATGGAATTTCATCACAATAACACTCCCAAAGATGATTCTGTGGCGGTATTCGTTCTTTTATGACGATGCTTCTGGATTATTAGTCATGTTACAGTATGTATTAATCGCTATTTCGATGGTTGTATTTGTTATACTAGCTATACAAGCGTATCAATTCATTAAAGCTAAATAGGAGTCGTACTATGTGGAAACGAATATTAAAGTATCTAATTGGGGCAGTTACTATCGTAACTTTGGTAATCGGAACACAGGTTGTAACGGCGGAAACTGGTTTAATCGTTAAACTACCAAAGCCGATTACTAATATCGCAAGTGAGATAGGACAAAGTTTTACGTTAGGCATGGTTGACGTAGCATACGCCACGACTCCTGATTATATCTGTGATGGAATAGCAGATGATGTTGAAATACAAGCCGCTTTAAATGCACTCCCAGTAACTGGTGGTGAGTTGTTTTTCTTTGGTGGAAATTATGTATTAACTGCAACAGTGACTAGAGCAATCAATAATGTAAGTATCATAGGTAGTGGTAAATCTACTTATTTTTCTAATGATGGGGGGACTGCTCTTTTCAGCGCAGGGGCACAAACTGGTTGGGTATTTGCCAGTTTTAGGACTGATGCTGGATATTTAACATTATCTAATGATTCTAGGGTAATAGGCGTAGATAATAGCTCTTATGATGTAACATCTACTGGTTCAGTTACTTTTATAGTTGCTGCTACTGGGGCTACTGATACACAAAAGTCTATCGCAAATTGGATATGTGATGGTACCGCTGATGATGTTCAGATACAAGCTGCTATTGATGCACTCCCTGTTACTGGCGGCGTTATAAGATTAGTTGGTCCTATATTTAATTGTGCTACTGAAATTACCATTGGGGATGGTTCAAATGCCTCGCTTAGTACTCGTTCAGGTGTAAGATTAATTGGTGATGGTGTTGGTGCCGCTGTAAATGAGTTAGGTGACCCAGCTACTGTAACGAGACTTGTAAGAACCGGGGCAAGTGCGGAATCTATTATTCAGATGAATGGGCCTTTACATAGTTGTGAAATCAGTAATATGGTTTTAGATGGGAATGATACTTGTAATGTAACATTGCAACTGTATCACCCATTCAGAAGTCAATTTCGATTCTTATTGACAACTCAAGCTCTTGTTTGGGGAATTCGTTTTGAATCACGTGATGCTTATCCTGTTGGTGTTGGAGTTGGTGCAGGTTTAAATATATTCGAGCAAGTATCAGTTGAAGACCCGGGAGCGGCTACTGCTGGCGGGTTATTCATGGATGGTAATGCGGCCGCTACAGTGGGATGTTGTCGTAATGTATTTATAGGTGGAGATTTCATAAGAGGAACAAATGCGAATGCCTCTTCAATAGAATTGAATTATGTTGATAATAACTTATTTATGGAAATATTAACTCATAGAAGTGATTTTACTGGGCAAGATGGTCATGGGGTATATCTGGTGCAACCCGGCGCACAACCAACATTCCCTAAGGAAAATACATTTGTTAATAGTGCTTTGTGTGGTGGGGTAGAAGGAACATCGGGGACTACCGGAAATTGTTTTTGGAGTTATAACACTGATGATGGCGAACCTATCCCAACCATAGCTAATATTTATGGGATGACACAGAGTGGCTTAATGTTTGGGGGGACTAGAGGCTCTATACTCGCTATCGTTGGTGGGACTGGTGCAAATCTGCTTGGTGCCGCCACTCAAACCGTATCTCCAAGTGGTATTTATGCACCACAGACAAATGAATGGGATGCGTGGCAGATTCTTAGTGACCAGGCTTTTACACTTACCAGTTTCACTACCTACCTTGACGTAGCCCCTGGCGGAGTTGCCAGCCGAACATTTACGGTATATGTTGATGGGAATCCTACTGCATTAACAGTTACATACGGTGCCGCTGAAACAGGATTTAAGACTGTCACTGGTGCAGTAGCTTATGGTGGTACTAATACTATCGACATTCGGTCAACGGTTGGTGGGGTGCCAGCCGGGGCAAGGTTACTTACTACAATATCTGGATACCAGACAGAATAAATAATGAGGTAATTATACGAAACGATTAGGTATAGCAATCAGTTTTATATTTGCGGGAGCATTTATAGGTTATCTTACTAAAGACTTCATAGGTCTAATGATAACTGGTACTAGTGCTGGCGAGAATATCCAAATATATATTATGCCGTTTGCGATATTCGTAACAATCATAGTTGTTGCATTCGCTATCGTATTCAGCAGGAAAAAACCCAAGAACGTAATATAATAGAGTTATGGAGAATAGAATATATCATCCGAAAATAGACCATAGAAACATAAAATATAATCCTCGTCGTACTTATTATTGGATAGTGGGAGAGAGTGACGAAACGGGCAGACGGATGATATACGGATATAGAAATACGGAAAGTGAAGCTAAACAGGTAGCTAACAGAATCCGTAATGCTGTATGCCGGGTTATCCCGTTAGATACAAGGGATGATAAAGAGGCGTCAAGAAGAATAAGGGCGATGGTGCTTGATGAAACGGGCGATATTGATGAATCATTTAAGAGATTTAAACACGTAACGGAGGTTTAAAATGAAGTGCGATGCTTGTCACGGTAGTTTTAATGAATCTTCTATCCATCATGTAAAAGTACCTAGAGAAAAGAACTTATGTGGTTATTGTTACAAGGTACATAAAAAGTGGCTAGCAAAACGGAATAAATAGGACGTCTAGCTTTACCGCAATCGGCGGACAAAAGGGAGGCAAATGGACAGCGTTATAAGTATATTTAAAAGTATTCTTCCAATGTTAATCATAGCAGTCCTGATATTTGTGGGATATTGGGCAAAGCTATTCATAGATAGAAACAGAAACATAAAAAAAGCTGAAGGTAATATGTGGGTACAGATAGTACCTAAAGCCGGACTAGAACATAATTACATGGTTCCGATAAAGAATGACAATGGTGTAACGTATGTGAGAATCCCGGACAGTAATGGAAAATACATGGATAATAGTCCAGTTCATGTTGTAGGTGAACCGGGCGTATTCAATGCAGTATGGCCGCCGGGAAAATCCAAGTATGTCCAACTTCCAGTAAGTAAAATCATCTATTATGAAGGCGATACAGAGCCTTTATCTAACGTATCTGATAGACCGATAGTATCCTCTCAGTTATTCGCAAATGTGGTTGACGGCGTAGCTTCAAGCACTAGTGATGCTATGCGTAAATCATTTGAAGATTCACTCGAAGGTAAGAGTCTTAAAAGGTCAAATCCAATGCTGTGGGTATATATTATCCTCGGCGTTGTTGTTGTATTAGGAATTGTTAACTTAGTTCTTAATATTCAGGGATTAAGCGCAGTCGATATGGTTAAAGACTTAACTAAACTGATTCAACAGGCGTTGGGGTTAAAGTAATGCCAAAAGACTTAAAGGTAAACGAGCCGGAACTAGACAAACAATCGCTTTTAATGGCAATGCAGTGTCTAATTAATCCATCTGAGGACAAACTTTCAGAAGTATCATTTTTGCCAGTTGGCGCTTTACATTCATTGACCATGTTACAAACTTACGAAGGTTATCTATCTAATCTTTATGGGCAAACTAAAGAACTAATAATATGGTACATGGCAAGGGAACTAAGAAGAAAAGTAGTACGAAAAGAAATTACCGCTGAAGATGTGAAACAACAATTAGAAGCAAGTAAGGTTAATCTTGCAAATCAAGACGAATCGACATCTAAAAGTGATAAATTGTTTATTCATTATTTCAGGATGTCTTATTATCAGCATAGTCGGGGTAAAGAGGGCGAAATGGCAAAGATAATTCAAATACTTGCGGATACACAGATGCAAGTACAGAGTGATAATCCGGCTGATGAAAAAATACCGGGTAGGTTCCAGTAATGAACATTTTAATAGTTAAAAAAGGTTGCGGAATGGGGTTATTTAGCCACTATCTTGCATATAAATTAATAAAGTTATACGGTAAAAAGGTGATTGTTAATCATGGCTGATTCACCTATTGATTGGGAGAAAATCAAGACACTCGATGACATAAAGAAGTTAGATAAAAACTTACTTTATGATGAAAGCCGTGTCATGCTCCCGTCTGGTATGATGCGGCTTAATCCAGAATTAACAGATGACGAAATAGAAGACGCCATGTTCTGGAAGTCTTATTCAAGGGGTAAAATCCTTGTTACTGGCGAGCCGGGAAGCGGTAAAGGTATTTTCTCTCATATGGTTTCTTATAAAATGAAATACTACTTCGGTAAGACGGTTATTTTAGATACCCGTCCTAGACCATGCTTTGGTGATTATGTACCGTTTAGTCCTGATTTCCTAGAAGAACAAATACTTAGGATGGACTTAGTAGAAAAGGGAATCGGGCGGGAAACACCGGAAGGTAAATGGATAGCTTTTAATCCACGTACTGAAGAAGACCAAGCGCAAGATAGGGATAATGTACGTGGAGAAGTGTTTTTGCGTAATTCTGTGATGTTACTGGATGAATACGGCTCAAAATATATGCCGAGACTTAATCCGACACAACGTATCAGTAAGGATTTACTTAACCTTGATAACTTCTGGCGGCATATGCACTTATTAACGTTGGGCGTTGGTGTGAGTCTAGATGATTTCAACTATCGAGCGATTGATAAAAGCGTATGGGAAGCACGTTGTGTCCAAATGTCGTCAAGGGCAAAAGTAAAATCAAAATACGATGTCAATGATTTGATATTCTCAGTATACTTGTCTTCGGTAAAAGTGAATCAATTAACTGGTGGCGTTGAAACTGGTAACGATACTGTAAGACTATGGATATTCGCCAGCGAACCTCAACATTGCTTGCCTATTATTACGTGTCCTGAATGTGCCGGGCATGGTTGCGAGAAATGTAATATAACAGGGCAAAGACATGCTGCTTGGAAAGATATCTATAATACGGAAAATGCTCAAGGTTGGGAATCATCATTATCAAGACGGAGAAAACAATGAATAAAATAATACGGATATTTATATCTCTTTATTTGTTGTGTATCCCATTTGGTATGGTGATATTCCAAAATTTTAATGTTAAAGCACAAGCTGTTACTAATGGTGTCTGTGTATTCTATTATGGTGCGTGGAATGCTACCGTAAAATCCAGATTTATAGCTGCACCACCGGAATTCCTTGTACTTAATACTCCCGGTGGGTCATATAAAGCCGTTATAACTACTCCTATTCCGGCAGATATAGCGGACTTACAAGCTGCTGGGATAAAGGTATTATCATATATTTCAACTGGTGGATTAGTAGGTTTTATTTATGCTGCCGATAGTCCCCCTAATAATCGTACATTTGTAAGAGGGTGTATTGATACAGTAGCCGCCGAAGGATGTGATGGCATATTCTTTGATGAAGGTGGCGTTGGTACGGTAAAAAGTCCACCAGACGGAACATATACGCCTTGTCATGCTGATAAAGATTTAGCAGCCCCTGCAATAGATTGCAATGGCGATGTTAATTCATGGTCAGGATTTACTATTCAGGATTATCTTGACTATGCACAAACAAAAGGTTTAATCAGAGTATTAGGAACAGACTATAGAGAAGCGGCTTATTTAGACCAAGATGTATTTACAATAACCGATTATGTAATGACTGATGAAGGATACCCATTAGCGGATGGGCGTGTAGATGGCGCTCCACAATGGCAAGAAATAGGTTATGAAGACCAGTGCTGGGTTATCAGTGGAAGTGTCGGTGATGCAACAACTGCGGCGGCATATACTCAATCTGCATTAGATAATGGCTTCGATGCGGCTTATCATTGCGTAAATTATGGAACACTAGCAGTTTGGTATGAAACCTATTTAGGGTTATTATCTCCACCAACACCTCCGCCTCCACTACCACCAGATGCCCCCAGTTTAGTTTCAATTGATATATCTCCAACCAGTGTGGCGAATAAAAATCCGGGTGATACTCAGCAATTTGCAGCAGTTGGGACATACAATGATTCATCAACACAAATAATAACCAGTTCAGTAACTTGGTATAGTTCCAATAGTAAAGTATCCGTTAATTCTGCTGGTTTAGCTAATTGCTTAGTTATTGGTACTGCTAGTGTATATGCGGCATATTCGGGGATAGTGAGTAATGACGTTGCTATAACCATAGTTATGCCGTCTCCATCGCCACCATCTCCACCGCCATCTAGTCCGGGAACTGGGGTTGATATTCTTTTACTTCTAAAAATTGTAGAACCATTAGCAGGTGTATTCGCAATCGTTAAAGTCGGGTTTTCACATAAAAATATGAAATCTTCAATGGCGGCGATGACGGGAATTGGGATCGGAACAACTATTGTTTGGGTTATTATGGTATATGTAATGGAAGCATTGGGATTTTAATAATGGGGGTATAAATGGGTATTGATATATTTCATAAGAAACCTGCTTTTGATGCTCATACGCAAGTGAGCATTACATCAACAGGACAAGATGAAATAGACGGCGAATTTATCAAAGGTGATGAATTCGTTGTACTAGCTTCATTAAGTCAACATTCGCCAAAAACAGTTACTAATCTAGCCCGTGATGTAAGGATGGATACACGGAAAGTAAGTAAGGTTGTACAGCAATTGAGGTCAAAAGGATATGCCAAAATCAACGACTTTTCCGGCGAATAACTGCTTTCTTGACGGGATAACTTACTGTGATAAAGAATTCTCATGTCAGGAATGCGCCAAACAAGAAGATAAATGGATAATCAAGAATATTGTCGATAAGGTGAATAAAGAATGAAAAGACTATTCCTGATAATAGTATCTCTTATTAGTATTTTAAGTCTATTAGCTTCATGTACGGCTAATGACGCATGGCAAGATGACTTCTATACTACAGGTACTATCTATTCATGGAATGGTACGGCATTTGTCCCATTGGGTACTGGTGGGGGTGGAACTAACGACCACTCGGCATTAATTAACCTAGATTATGCAAGCGCCGGACATACTGGATTTGAACCGGCGATTTTATATCCGGGTAATCCTTTACAGTATCTTGACGGCACTGGTAATTTCAGTATTCCCGCTGGTGGTGGCGGTGGGACAGGAAACGTAACATCCAATGCAAATATAACTGACCACTCAGTAACACGTGGAGACGGCGGCGCATTAGGTATTCAGGATTCAGGCGTTACTATTGATGATACAGATAATCTTAATACTAATGGTGGCGATGTTACTGGGTTTGATGTCAATGCTACAAATGACTTAAATGCTGGAAATAATCTAGATGTTACTGATGATGCCGATATCGGTGGGAACTTAGAAGTTACGACATGGGCGATAATAGGTGATAACCTTACTGTCGGGGACAATCTGACAGTGACCGGAACTATTACAGAGGGCGGGAATGGAGTATTAAACACAGGTGATGTAGATGATACGCCGGTTAATGGGGCGACAACTGACCCTATAAGTTCAAATTGGGCATATGACCATATCAATGAATATGCAACGGGAAGCACATTTCCCGTCTCGCCATGGACTGGAGAGATGTTTCTTCACTCACCTACAGGAAGGAAGATACTTTATACATACAGCGGGACAGTATGGCAACCGATAATATCAATTGGTAGTATGACGCTTTATGTGGACAAAACAGACGGGACAGATGACCGTGACCATCATGGGACAGGTGTGGATGCGAGCGCATTCAAGACAGTGCAGTATGCAATTGATACAATTCCAAGTACTATCGGTGGCAATGTAACTATATATATAAATGCTGAAACGTATTCGGAGTCATTAACAATCGGCGGTATAAATACAGGTGCCTCTAGTATTACCATAATTGGGACATTAACACTTCACGATAATATCACAATGGATGGTAATGGGGTACAAGGCACTACCTCTACTCAAGCCTCTATTCACGAACACGGGATGACTTTAAACCATTATCAGAACCAACTCCTTAAATTTACCTCTGGTTCTAATAACGGGCTATATCGCATCATAGATTCAAACAGTAATGATGCAGGAACGGCTAATATTATCCTTTGCGGTCGTGCCTTAACAGCACAACCACTAACTAATGACACGGCTTCTGTCTACGATTGGGGAACAATAATAACGAGTATATCCATATCAGGTATGCACAGTGTAAAGCTACAGGATTTAGCATTTTCGCATAGCAATTATGTTGTTTCATTCTCTGACAGTTGTCAGGGTTGTGACTTAACTAGAGTTAGTATCGCTGGTAGTTCAAATTATGGTTTGTTTGTTGGTAACAATTCTATTGTTGGTGCGGCTACGAGTAACCCAGAGGTAATTGTTAAGGTATCTGGAGTAATAGGAATTCAGGTTACGGCTGGCTCAAGCGCATATTTTATGGGGCTGAAAGTTGTTTCCGCTACATGGTGGCAAGTCCAATGTGATACCAACAGTTTCATCTTTCTGGCAGGGGGGTGTGTACTAGACGGTACCAATAAAGCCCCACATGGTTTCTTCTTGCAAAGTGCGATAAGCAACTGTTGGGCACCGGATGTATACAATTTTATCCGTAATTGTAATTACGGTGTTTACGCCACGTTTGGAGCAGAGGTAAGTAACACCGCATATAACAGTTATACGAATAATAATACCAACGAATCTGCGGTAGCCGCTTCTTACAGTTATATAGATTAAAAATGAAAAATAATATTAAAAAGTCAATCATAATAATCGTAAGTATAAATATAATAGTAAGTAGTTTAATAATCTTTCTGTTATATAGAAATTTAACGAGTAATGATGTAGTGGCTAATGTTGAATATTTAACTAAATATATCGTAAGGGATAATAGCAGTCTTAGGGTATATTATCTAGTCGAAACTGATAATCTAAATAGACATATGATTATCAAGACATGGAATCCGTTATATGGGACTCCTTTACCTGAAGAAAATGTAGATACAATGGTCAATGTTCCTTTTGATATAGTAGAGATTAATTTAGGTCTTAATAGTGATTTAGTCAAAGAGTTGGAAGGACATATAGAACAATATTATGTTAATGATAAAAAAGAAATATGCAAAATAGAAAACAATATAATGCAAACGATACTTAATCCGATAAGTAATATAAGTAATATTGGAGAATAATATGACAAGTGTAAGTTTTTTATCCGCCGCCGTACTTCTTACTCTAGGTGCGTACTTTGCCAAGAGGGTATCTATTGCAGTTATGGCGGCGTTTGCGTGGCTTCTTTTAGGTTTATGGGCATACGGGAACTATACAACCATGTGGGATAACTATTATATGTTATTCTGGTTTGCAATAGGGTGTTTCCTTGCGGTATTAGTTGACTCAATTTATATCTTGATACAAGAACAGGGAAAACAGAACCGGGAAGAACGGGGTTGGGAACGTGATGAAAAGATAGACGAAGCTAACGAAAAGAAAGCTGAACTAAATGAAACAAGTAATATGCACCCTACAGACAAATTGAGGGTTGAAAGAGGATTACAACCAAGCGAAGCCCGGAAACGGAATGAAGAAAAGAAAGGTTTAAGACGGTGGCGAATGTAATCTATGGCGATAAATTGGGATACAGTAGCGACAATCGCTATAACACAAGCGATAAGTACAATGACGACTTTTTACACGATAAAGATATTAAACGGTATGCACACTAACGGTAAAAAGAAGAAGGATAATGGATAAAGTAGCAGAAGATAAATTCGTTAAGAATGTCGTAAGGATGCGTACTAATGCCGAGCGTAACCGTGTATTATCTCAATGGTTAGTAGCTTTAGGCATTGTTTTGTTTGTTTGGCATAATCCGTATCAACCTTTAATTCAATATGCTTTCTTACCGTGGGTCGGTACAATCATGCTGATTATCGGGATTATCCTAACGCTTACTTCAAAGCATTATAAGTTAGACTTAGGTCAAAAAAGAATCTGGATACCGTTAGCTATCATTTCCGTATCAATCGCTTTATCTGGTATATTCAATGGTGCATGGCAAGGCGCTGTCAGTTTAGCGGTCATGTTCTTCGGTTTGTATCTTACTACCCGTGTACTTGGTAAAGAAGTCTTTGAAAAGATAGCGCCGTGGGTTGTTGTGATTGAATCAGCCAGTATCCCGATTTGGGGAGCTACTCATTCATGGGTAACTAACGGCGGGTTACTCAGTCCGACTAATTACGATATCGCAACTGGTGTAATCATATTCTTTACGTTATTAGCCAAGCCTAGTCAAAGATGGTGGCTTGCTACTGTGGGAACTATTGGACTTGTCTTTTCCGGTAGTGCCGAGGCGTTCTTAGTCGGCGGGATTATATTTGTCATTGTCTTGATTAGAAAGTTGTTTGGTAAGATTCAAGAATCATGGCTTAAAATCCTGTCCCCGGTCATCGCATTGACGATAATCGCTGCAATCACTATTCCAATAGGTTACTTCGTAGAATTTCAAGCGCCTAATATGCAAAGGTTATCATGGCTTAAAGATATAACCGGATGGGATTTCATTCCTAGTATAGATATGTCAGGGAGTACAAGGGCGGCGACATTAGATAATGTATTCGGACAACGTTTCACACACTGGCAGTTAAGCCCGATTAAGCCATTTGGGTATGGTATAAACTTAACACACTTCTATTACGGAATCCCTCATAACATATTCTTAATCATCATTGAGCAAGTTGGTATACTTGCCTTGATAGCGTGGTTGGTTATCGCCTATCAGGGAATCAGAAATAAGACTTGGCGTTATGTTTGGGTTGGGTTTATTTTATTGGGAATTTCGGACCACTTCATCTGGACTCAGGGTGGAGTCTGGATGTGGTGTTTGGCGGGACTAACATTTATTAAGGGGGAACAAAATGCCGTTAACGAAAGCCGAACAAAAGAAATTGAAGTCGCTGCAAAAGCGGGCTGAGACGGTTGGCAAACAAGCCTTAAAATTGGCAAGGGATGCAAACCGGGAACTTAATAAACAGATGGAGAAAAGTTAAATAAAGGAGAAAAAAATGGGTTGGTTATCACATGGAACTAGAGGCGATAAAGAGTTAAAAGGTAAAGGTTCATGGCTTGTAAAATGGGGGATTTATATGCGTGGTAAGAATGGCGGGACAATAGTTGCTCATAAACAAAAAAGATTTGCTACTAGAGATGCCGCAGAAAAATTTTGCAAATTAAAAAGGAAAAATCCAAAAGTATATTCATGCTCTATTGATAGTTAATAAACAGATGGAGAAAAGCTAATGAACAATAGCAGAGTATTCGATGGTCACAGATACTATGAAGTCTATAAGGGCGATAAATATCATGCCCAAACGATAGCCCAAAATCATCGTGATAGGGGTAAGCGGTCACGTGTTACACCGGAGGGTGAAGACGGCTTACGCAGAAAAGTATATAAGACATGGGTTAGATAATGGTAAGGTGTAATTATCTCACTGAAAGCGGGAAACGCTGTAAAAACAAGGCTATTGGTACTGTAAGAGTAGGTAATAGCGTCGATAATGTTTGCGCTATACATCTTAAAGAATTTAAGTCAAAACACATGTTAAAGCCGGATAAAGTAAAAAGGAGAACATAAAATGGCGCAATATTGGCTAGAACCAACATGCCCGATTTGTAAGAAAAAAGTTGCTAATCCCGAACATGCTAAATTAGATAATGGATTCTGGTTTCACAGCAGTTGTCATGACAGATATCGTAAGGGCGGGTATTATAAGACGTTTAGGAATGGTAGACCTGTACTAGAAAAGTACCGGAGGTAACAGCTATGCCTTATGAACATTGGGGATGTAGTGTTTGTGGTAAGCAAGTACCGAAGAAATACCGGGAGCATGGTATGTTTTCAGAGCGTATGAAGTGGCTACGAAAGCACTATAAATCCGAGCATCCGAAAAAGTATAAGGAGTGGTATAAATAATTGAGGTACGAAGGTAGTAAGGAAGTAATACAGGAAATAGAAAAAATACTTCGTAATAAGGCTTTGTGTTTTGAATACAAGGCAAAAACAAGGGACAATTTATTTGGTATTCCGCCGGCTGTTCAAACAGTAATTCTTGATGTAGTACATTTGAATTTCACTTTCACAGTACGGATATTCTACGATAACCGGGCTAATTCACCTAGTAATATAGATGTGCTTGACGTTGATGTATGGCGATTATGCAAGATTGACCCGGAAGTGCTTAAACTGATAGCGCAATTAACGCAGTCCGTAAATGAAAAACAGGAACTATTACATAATAGACCAGTCATTAAAAAAGAGGCTGCTACATAATGAACGTTGTCGCCGTTGTACCGTGTTATAATGAAGCTGAATATATAGATTATATCGTCAAAGAAGCCAAAAAATACGTTGAAACGGTAATAATATCAGATGATTCCAGCAAGGATGATACCGTAATGATAGCCCGTAATTCCGGGGCATTAGTAGTAACTAATAACAATGGAAAACATGGCACCGGGATTACAACATGGCGGGGGATTTGGGAAGCTAACAGAATCGGGGCAGATATCATCGTAACACTTGACGGCGACGGGCAACATTCACCTTACGACATACCACGAGTCATAAATCCACTTATCGAGAACAAATGCGATATGGTCACGGGTACTAGGATAATCGGTTATGCTAATATGCCAACGTATCGCCGGATAGGTAATGATTTGCTCACATTACTCTATAACGTGGGATATAAAGACCATATCTCAGACTCACAATGCGGCTTTAGGGCATACAAAAGAGATGTTTTTAATAAAGTCCGTATTGATGAAGACGGGTTTGGATTCTGTACCGAAATTTTGATTAAAGCTCGTCGGGCGAAATTAGTTATCCATCAAGTTCCCATCCAGTGTATCTACCATAAAGATTTAAAGAACAATTCTACATTATCCCCTATAATCCATGCTTCTAAGGTTGCATCAAATATAATTAAGTGGCGATTGAACGAATTAGCGAGGTAATAGTGCTGTGAAACTAGGATATCATTTAGTTACTGGTGGGGCTGGGATGATTGGCAGTCATTTATCTAAACGGTTATTAGAAAATGGCAACGAAGTATTCGCTTTGGATAATTTAATGTCTGGTTCCATGCGTAACATCAATGAATTAATAAAGGAATATCCAAAGCGTTTCCATTTCATTAAGGCTGATTTAAGAGACCCTAAAGTAGCCATGAAGTATACGAATGGGATGGATTATGTCTGGGCTTTAGCGGCGAACATGGGCGGTATCATGGCAATCACGTCTGTTCATGCCGCTATCATACATGATAATGCTATTATCAATCTCAATACGCTTGAAGCGGCTAAGCAAAATAAGGTACAGAATTATTTTTATAGTTCATCCGCTTGTGCGTATCCAGATTATAAGCAAACCGATGCTAATGTTATTCCCCTTAAAGAATCAGACGCTTATCCGGCTGCACCTGACCAGTCATACGGATGGGAAAAACTGTTCACAGAACAGGCTTGTTTAGCCTATATTAAAGATTATGGAATGAAAATACATATAGGTCGTTTCCATAACGTTTATGGCGCATGTGCAACAGCCTATGACTCATTTAAAGGCAAGGCTCCAGCGCACCTAGTGATAAAAACCATAAAACATCCAAACCCGGTATTTACAGTATGGGGCGATGGTAAAGCAACACGCAGTTTCCTATATATTGACGATTGTATCGATTGCTTACTATTGTTGATGGATAGCGAAGTATACGAGCCTCTTAATATAGGCACCGACCACTTAGTAACGGTTGATGAATTGGCAAGGCTTATAATTAAGGTAAGCGGTAAACATATCCCCAAAATAGAACATGATTTAACAAAACCACAAGGCGTAAGAGGGCGTAATGCTTCGCTTGATTTAGTAACACAGAAACTAGGTTGGCGTCCTAAAATAAAATTAGAATACGGATTAAGGGTATTATATGAATGGGCTGTCGAAAACTACGATATGCTTGAAGGTGTTGAATGAGCGATAAAGATAACGAGTTAATCATCTTGTGTCCTCATTCTGAGGGCGAGGCTTGTACTCTTGAAAATTGTCCTAGATTTACTAAATGTTTCGGGGGTAAAAAGTAGCTTGAATATCAGTGTCATAGGTTGCGGTAAAATCGGCTTAGCTATGGTAGTCAACTATGCCTCAACACATAAAGTAGTAGCTATTGACTCAAATCCTAAAACTATATCAATGCTTCAACATGGTAAATGCCCATCAACCGAAACGGGCGTAGCCGATGAATTAAGCAAAGTATCCAAGAATATCTATCCATCGGTATCTTACAATCCAGTTAAAGATACACGGGTAACGGTCATTATGTTACCATCGCCTAGTGATGAACATGATAAGTTTGTATCTACCTATGTTGAGGCGGCGTGCATATCGTTAAGAGACGTATTCAGACGTGATGATAAGCCGCATACGGTTATAGTTTCAAGTACGTTAATGCCGGGAACTATGGATAAGACTATTCTACCTATCTTTAGTGATTGCCCTAAAGTAAACTTGTGTTATAGCCCGGTTTTTGTAGCATTGGGCGGTGTCTTAAACGGATTAAGGAAACCTGATTCTATTATTATCGGCGAACAAAACGAAGAAGCAGGCGAAATTGCGGAATCATTACTTAATACTTCAACCTATGGGACACCAGATGTAGTGCGTACTAACTTTATCAATGCAGAACTGGCTAAACTACTATTAAACTGTTTTATCACGGCAAAAATCAGTCTGGCTAACTCATGCGCTGATATCTGCGAACGTTTCGACAATGCCGATGCTAACGTTGTCTTATCATTCTTAGGTAAAGATAAAAGAATCGGTAGCAAGACAATAATGCCCGGTTTAGGGTACGGCGGAAAATGTTTTCCGCGAGACTCAAAAGCGTTAATCGCATTAGGACGAGATATCAAGTTACCTAATATCATTCAACAGTCAATCGGAGTATTCAATGACAAGCATGATGATAGCGTGGTAACAAAGGTTGTTAAGATAGTAAGCACAATCAAAAATCCGGTTGTCGGCGTGTTGGGCTTAACGTATAAGACAGACGTGGACTTAGTAGACGACTCTAACGCCTTAAAGATAGCGGAAAGAATCGGTTGCTGTGGGATAGTCGTAAAAGTGTATGACCCGAAAGGGATGGAAGCGGCGAAAACACATATACCAATGTCTCGTAACTTCATATACTGCGATTCAATGCAGGAATGTATCAATGACACGGATTTAGTATTACTAGCTACCCCGTGGAAAGAGTTTTCTAGTCCTGATTTCAGTACCATGAGACATAAACAGGTACTAGATTGCTGGCGATTGTGGGATAAGAAGTCGCTGGAAAGTAAAGGTATAAAATATTACGCTGTGGGTTTAGGGTAGATAAAGGATGGTTGATACGACACGTAAAAATACAGCAGTTTCGTATTTGGTGTAAATAGCTATTATAAGGAGACGCAAGATGTCGATATTTGATAGATTTGACCTGTATTACACAATGCATATTACTGAAATATGGTTTATTTTTGGCTTAATAGTCGGAGTATCGAGCTCAATTATACTGTATAAAATATGGACTACTATAGAATATATAATTGACAAACATAGTAAAACAATTAAAGATAATAAGAAAGTAAGGGTATAAAATATTACGCTGTTGGATTAGGATAAATGGCTAAACATGAAATAGTACAATTATTGAATCCGAAAACACACAGATATGTAAAAATTGACAAGACAGATGCCAAGATATTATCTCATAAGAGTGACAAGAAACCGTATAAGGGTATTCCCATAATCACCCATTGACAAAGGTGTATACATATTATATGATAGTGTAAACACTAGATAGGGGGACAAGATGACAGAGCAGAATAAATACGTATTGTTCACATATTCAACCAATAGCTACTACATTAAATATGGAACTAATGGTGAACCTAAATTAGTTGCTAGAAATAAACTTACCAATAAAGAGATTGAGGCAGCATTTAAAATGACTGGACATTGGCACAAGGTAAGCTAATGTTAATCACATATATATGTCCATTTGCCCATTATTCCGGGCATCATCCAAGTGTATGTCTACATGAGACAAAAGCACTCAAGGAATACAGCGGGCATGACGTTATACTTGTAACGTTTCAAGGTATCATAGACGGACATTTACCAGATGTCCCGGCAATACAAGTAGTTGATGCGGAATATAGAAAACAACGGTTTAATCAGTTAAGACAAAAGACTATGTACCGTTGGCCGCTAATGGTTTATGAGACATACAGGACAATCAAGTTAGCTTTCAGTCGCAAATCAGATGCTTACTATTTAAGAGACGGCGACCCGTTTTTACCCATCGTATTCATATTGAGATACTTCAATCGAAGTAAGACACCTTTAGTTATCTCAATGACTGGCAGTGTGTTGTTTGCGCCAAAACAAAAGTCCAAAAACCTGTCAATGTTAATCTATAAAATAGCTCTTAAACTGCTACATAATAAGATGTGGATACCGCTTTATCGTGAAGTATTGAAACGTGGTAATGTTACTTTAACCTGTCAGAATAAACTAGCTTACGATACACTCAGCGAAACATTGAACGGCGTTTTTAAAAATCACGTTAGATTAGTAGAACGTGGTACGGATACGGTTGTAAGACGTGAATTTGACCAGTCATATTATCGTGAAAAACTCGGATTAGATAAGGTTAATCCGGTTGTCTTATCGTTTGGTGCACCGCATCAAGGTAAGAATCTTGACGTAGTATTTAATGCAGTAAGTAAGCATAAACACTTACAGCTAGTACACGGCGGCAAGCACTCTTACTCTCTAGGAAACAATCTAACTGAATTATCATCGAGGTATAGCCTAAATGGGCGGGCTAAGATATTCAGTAACTTTATACCCGAAGATGAAAAACAGACGTTTTTTAATGCGGCGGATGTTATCATATTATCGTATACAAAAGTATTCTCCAGTACGACCTCTATGTTATATGAGGCGGCAAGTTACGGCATACCCATTATTGCCTCAGATAATGGCGTACTAGGCGAAACGGTCAAAAAGAACTTAATGGGCGTTGTGTTTGAAGCGGAAAACCCGGATAGTTTGAAATTAGCACTAGAATTATATTTTGAATTACATCCTAGTGTTAAAGAGAAAATGCAGCAGAATTGCTTACACTTTGCAAGTCAACACGGGTTAAATAAATGGGCTAACGATTTAATGAGCGTGATAAATGAGCGAAGTTAGTATTGGCGCTTATAAGGTATTCAAAGCGGCGATTAAGCCGTTACGGAAAATGCGGCTATCTACAAGGCCTCCATTCAGTAAAATCTACAATACGTTATTACCCTATATCACGCCAACGGTAATAAAAGAAGTAGAAATCAACGGTTATCGTATGCGTGCTAAAACCGGGGGGAAGAATACTGATGGTGTAGGACAATTATTAGCTTTTGAAGGTGTGTACGAACAAACACAAACAGAATTAGTTAAGAGTTTAGTCAAACCGGGTATGAACTGTATTGACGTTGGCGCTAATATCGGATATTACACACTGTTATTATCAAGTCTGGTTAAAGATGGTCACGTATGGGCAATAGAGCCGGAACGTAATAATCTTATCGAATTAAAGTACAACATATCATTAAATAACTTCAATAACATAGACGTAATCGAACTAGCCGCCGGGAATGAAGAAAAGTTGGTTGACTTCTATATCTCAGGAATATCACCCGGTAGACACAGTACGGTAACTGGTAGGAATGATGGCGGGTATGTAGTAAAAGTACCAATGAAACGGCTTGACGATATCATCCATATGAAAATAGACTTTGTAAAGACGGATACGGAAGGGCGGGACATAGATGTAATGTTAGGCGCTAGACGTATCATAAGGGAAAATCCAAGAATCAAATGGTTAACGGAAGTATGGCCGGATGGTTTACGCAAGATAAATAAATCGGTTAAAGACGTATTTGATGTTGCCCGTGTATGCGGATTTACAACTGCTGAAATGGTAGACGACCAAAAGAAAACCGTAATAATGCTTGACATGGATAATCCTATCCACTTGATAAACTACACCAAGCATAGAAACGGCGCTAATATCCTATTGAGTAGGTATCATGTTTAAACAGTCAAGAGCTAGATTCTGGCTTGGCGGGATTAAGCACTCAATAGGTCAAATCGGGATTTACATATCATTTATCAATCTATTCCTAATCAGTATCACGGCGTATAATACCGGATGGATACAGCAGTTTATTGATATCAACTTCATCACTTTTATGCTCATAGTTGTTGGTATAATAGTATTGTTGATGTTATCTGTTTATAGACACGATATGCCGTCTTACTTTGGATTCTGGAAACAACAAGTTGGATTAGACACTCTGGAAGATAGGGTAAAACGTATAGAAGATAACCAACTGAAAATAATGCGTAAATTGGGGATTGAAGATGCAGATACTACAGACAAGCAATCCTGATAATAGAAACTGGACACATACATGGTACGGTTTACCACGGCTTACGGAATGTAAGAGTCTAGTAGCTAATAACCGGGCTGATAAAGACATGGACAAAGCACATAATTCGGGTGTCCTGTATGAACGTGAGTTTGAAATAGAGTGCTTTAAGAAGATTGTCGAAGGGATACAATCTAAAGAAGCCGTGTTTATGGAAGTTGGCGCAGGTTATGGTGAATGGTGTCTCGCATTTCAAGGTGTATTAGTCAATAAACTGATTGAAACTAAAGTGCAGAATGTAAGATGCTTTGCCGTGGAAGCCGAGCCGCAGCATTTTCGGTGGTGTTGTGACCACTTCTTAACACATAACATATTAGGTAATGTAATTTATGGGGCGGTATCAGATAAAAACGGTAAAGCGAAATTCAGCATAGACCAACACCCGGCAGATTGCTACGGTCAAGGTATTACACGTGGAAACGGGATATTAAGAACACTCGGTAACATCATATACAGGGATTCAATCATAGTACCAACCTATACGATAGATACAATTTTCCTAAATTATGAAATTAACCACGTAGACTTAATGCACATCGACATACAGGGAGCAGAATACAGAATCTTAAAGGGAATGAAGCGGGCATTAGACTTAAAGCGGATAGACTTCTTCATGATTGGCACACATAACCCGAAATGGAATGATAAGATAATCGATGCCTTAGAGGGTGACTACAAGGTATTAGTAAATATCAAACCACGTACTAAAACAGAAGATGTTGCTTGCGGCGATGGGATGCTTATACTTCAAGGTAGATGGTTGCTGGAATAACCTATTGACATTAAGTGTATACTATATAAAAGGAGTATAAAATATATGGAGTATAAGACTAAGAAAGATGCTGAAAAAAGGTTGAAACATCTAAAACCAGAAGCAAAGGCTCGTTACCAAATTAGAAAAGTAACAAAATACATAATTGAATATAAAGGATAGGTGATAAAATGGCATATCCTAAACGATGTGATAAAAAGGGATGTAAAAGTAAAAAGTTTCATGTTCGTTCAGTGTTTAAGAATTCTACATCGTATGAGTGCGATAAATGCGGTAAGGTATTTACTAGAAAAGGATAATAAGCATATTATCTTGGATTGGCTTACTTGTACTTATCGCTTCGGCTGTCGGCGCATACTTTGAATGTCAGGTTACGCCATATATTACTATTGCGTATCTACTGTTAATCGTAATCCTTACTTGCTTCAATAAGATAACCAAACATCAAAAAATCATTCTATATCTAGTTTCCGCATCGTTACTACTAGGCACTTCCATGTTAGGCAAGCACATAATAGGTAACGATATTCACTCAGAATACTTCATGGTCAACTACACGATAGATAACGGTTGGGATTTATCATTCAGGAACGGGAATAACACGTCATTTGCTTTAGGTGCGCTTACCCCGACATTACGTAAGGTGATAGACCCGATATGGCAATTCAAGTTGATGTATCCGCTGTTATTTTCGCTTGTACCCGTGTTCTTGTACTCAACCTATAGAAAGATATTCACTGATAGGGTTTCGCTTCTCTCAGCGTTATTTATCGTTGTCATGCCCATGTATGTATTAGATATGACTTCGCATATCAAGGGTTTATTATCTCAGACGTTCATGGTGATAGCGTTCTGCATGATAGTAAGGAATGATATTAAATACAGTACACGGGTATTGATAGTATTCTTTTGTACATTAATGGCTGTATTATGTCATTACAGTGTCGCCGCCACTCTGATTATCATATTAGGATTTGCCTGTATCCTGTATATCGGAATATACATCATTAAAGATAAGGGAATACCGTTTAAGAAGTACATTAAAAGTCCATTGATACAAGCCGGGATTGTTGGGTTAGTTATGCTAATCGGATGGTATAGCATAGCTGGTGGGGGCGCTATGTTATATACGTTCT
>JAEAME010000394.1_pt1 | contig 46471 bp, 56 predicted proteins | sample 8958731 | NCBI WGS metagenome assembly JAEAME01 (sample SAMN16933194, study PRJNA681113) | bioreactor sludge metagenome | isolation source: anerobic bioreactor sludge (Control) | place: India:Bengaluru | collected 2018-10-24
ACTATCAATATAGCAGGAACTCTTATTGGAGTGCTTTTATGTAATTACATATTAAAAATAAATGTAACTATTTATGAAATAGGATTATTCTTCGTTTTTAACATTTTTGGAGCAGCCTTATCAACAATAAGAATCTCTTCTGGAAGTGTTATGGCTATTATGAAGGATAAGGAATAAATAGAAAGGAAAAATTCTATGCTAAAGTTGGAAAGTGTAATATTAGTAAAATTTGTTGCACTTTGGACAAAAAACTGATATAATTTTGCAATATGAATAAGTTTAAAGGGAGAATGACTAATATGAATAAACACTTTGTTTATAAGACAGAAGGAAATGTATGTTCAAAGGAAATAAGCTTTGATATTGCAAATGGACTAGTAAGAAATGTTAAGTTCACTGGTGGTTGCAAAGGGAATGTAACAGGAATTGGGCATCTAGTTGAAGGCATGGCAGCAGCAGAAGTAATAACAAGATTAAAGGGTGTTGATTGCCATGATGGACAATCATGTCCTAATGAGTTAGCTAAAGCATTAGAAAGATGCCTAAACGAAGGATAAAAAATATCCACTATTAATCATAGTGAATATTTTTATATAGTAAAGTTCTATAGCCTTTGTTAAAATGAAAAATCTTTACGATTTTTCCATAGAGTGAAGCTTGCTTCACTCTTTTATAATACTACATTATTAAAAACTTTTATTCGCTTTTCTATATCTTCATATTCTGCTGGGGCTGGTTTTGCTGTAGGATTTCCAAAAGGCATTTGTGCTATTAAATTCCATGATTCAGGTACCTTGAATTGTTTTCTAACCTCATCATCTATAATTGGATTGTAATGCTGCAATGAAGCACCTAAGCCATGTGACTCTAACCCTGTCCATACTACATACTGAAGCATTCCTGCACTGTGATTTGACCACATTGTAAAGTTTTCTGCATAACGTGGAAACTGCTCTTGAAGACCTTTAATTACATCCTGATCCTCGTAAAATAGAACTGTTCCATAACCCATTGCAAATGAATTGATTTTAGCTTCTGTAGATGAAAACTTATCTGCTGGAACTCTTTGTCTTAATGTTTCCATAACTATATTCCAAAATTTATTATGATTTTCTTTTAATAAAAGTACTACTCTTGATGATTGAGAATTATATGCTGAAGGTGTGTATTTCACTGCATCTCTAACTAAATTTTCTATTTCATCATCCTTTAAAAAGGATTCCTTGCTTATATTATAATAAGTTCTTCTGTTTTTCATTGCTTCAAAATATTTCATTATTACCTCCATAATTATAATTTTTAATTTAATTCTTATAAAACTTAAAATCTATTTATGTAATTTTTATATATCGCATATAATATTACATAAGTATTTTTAATTTATTCTTATTTTAAATATTCCCAAATTTATGCTTATTAAACACGTTAAAGTAAATTTTATTTTATACCATTGACAAATTTAATTTTAAGTGCTAATCTATAATTGACTTCGGTAGGTGAGGCTACTAAAGGGATATGGATTGCTGCCGCAAAATGGTGGAGACACTATGAGTTGGTTTGAACAGGCTATTTCGATGTTAAGGGATAGCATAATGCAATTTCACCGCCCTTTAGAGTCAAAGCTCAAACGAGATTTTAAGATTGTATCATACGATCTCGTATATTCTTTACCGAATAATATACGAGATTTTTTTATATACTAATCTTTAAGGTTAGTATTATAGACAGGAGGTGAGAAAATGGACGCCGGAAGTAGTAACGGTATTAAGCCTAAAGGGCAAAACAGAATATGCAATAAGTGCAAATTCCGCTATATTGGCGGTCATTTTCAATGCCTCCAATCCCGTCCTTAAGTTTGCACCGTACTTCCTTTAATGCTGAAAGGCAAAACAATAATTATGGAGGTACAAAACAATGAAAAAACTCAAAGAAATCTTATTCAAAAAAAATATGACGACTATTTCTATTCGTCAGAATGAAATTAGAGAGAGGCTACTGTTCGCTACTACCCACAATAATGAAGAGCTATTTGAAAAGCTTGGATCTAATAAAAGCGGAATGTCAGAGCTTCTTATTGAAGTTTCAGAAAAAACCTATGGCAGCAATATTATTCACGGAAAAAAAGAATCTCTTTTTAAACGCATTTGGAATGCTTTTGTAAACCCTTTTACAGCCACTTTATTTGTGCTTGCACTAGTATCTACGTTTACAGATATTATTTTTGCTGAGCAGGGTGATCAGAATTATGCAACTGTTATTATTATTACAACAATGGTAATGATATCAGGTATTTTACGATTTATACAAGAAACACGCAGTGGAAATGCAGCAGCACAGCTAACTAAAATGATTCATACAACTACCTGCGTAGAGCGATCAGAAGAAGGAAAAAAGGAAATTCCGTTAGATGATGTAGTTGTTGGTGATATTGTTGTACTTTCCGCAGGAGACATGATACCTGCAGATGTGCGTATCATTTCTGCAAAAGACTTATTTATAAGCCAAGCCTCACTTACAGGTGAAAGTGAACCAGTAGAAAAGCTCTCAGATTGTTATGCAAGTGATGTGGCTTTAACAGAATTTTCAAATCTAGCATTTATGGGAAGCAATGTTATCAGCGGAAGTGCAAAAGCAATAGTAATTTCTGTTGGCAACGATACAATGCTTGGAAGCATAGCTCTTGAACTTACTAAAAAACCACCTAAGACCAGCTTTGAAAAAGGTGTTAACTCTGTTTCGTGGGTGTTAATCCGTTTCATGCTAATTATGGTCCCTATTGTTTTATTCATCAATGGCTTTACCAAAGGAAATTGGATGCATGCCACACTATTTGCAATCTCTATCGCTGTAGGTCTGACTCCTGAAATGCTTCCAATGATTGTAACAACCTCTTTAGCTAGAGGGGCAGTTGCTATGAGCCGAAAAAAAGTTATTATAAAAAATCTAAATGCTATTCAAAATATGGGATCTATGGATATACTCTGTACTGATAAAACGGGTACATTAACTCAAGATAAAGTTGTATTAGAATATCACCTCAATATTCATGGAGAAGAAGATGAACGTGTTTTACGCCATGCTTATCTTAATAGTTATTATCAAACAGGTCTAAAAAATTTGATTGACTTAGCAATTATTCAAAAGCAACGTGAGATTGCAAAAACTGGATTAGAATCTTCATACTATAAAGTTGATGAAATTCCTTTTGACTTTAACCGTCGTAGAATGAGCGTAGTGGTAGCTGATGGGACCAGTAAGACACAATTGATAACTAAAGGTGCTGTTGAAGAAATGCTTAAATGTTGTTCATATGCTGAATACAAAGGTGAAGTAAGACCGCTAACAGAAGAAATCTATTCATTTATCCTCAAAAAATCTGATGAATTAAATGCTTTAGGTATGAGAGTAATCGCTGTAGCACAAAAAACTAATCCTGCACCTGTAGGACAATTTAGCATTGCTGATGAGAGTGATATGGTCTTGATTGGATACCTCGCTTTCCTTGATCCTCCTAAAGAAACAACAGCAGAAGCAATCCGCACTCTTAATGCTCATGGTGTCGCAGTTAAAATATTGACTGGTGATAACGAAAAAGTAACCGCCTGTATCTGTAAACAAGTAGGACTTGAAGTCAATAATCTGTTGCTTGGTTCTGATATTAATAATATGGATGATATAGAACTTGCAAAAAAAGCTAAAAAAACAACAGTCTTTGCTAAACTTTCACCTTCACAGAAAGCTCGTATAGTAAGCATACTTAGGGAGAATGGACACTCAGTTGGCTTTATGGGTGATGGTATAAATGATGCTGCTGCTATGAAAGCTTCTGATGTAGGTATAAGTGTAGATACTGCTGTAGATATAGCAAAAGAGTCTGCAAATGTAATACTTCTAGAAAAGGACTTGATGGTGCTAGAGGATGGTATTATTGAGGGTCGTAAGACATATGCTAATATGATTAAGTATATCAAAATGACTGCTTCATCAAATTTTGGAAATATGTTCTCTGTTCTTATAGCTAGTTCATTCTTACCGTTTTTACCTATGGAGTCTATACATTTAATTCTGTTAAATTTAATTTATGATATTTCATGCACAGCAATTCCGTGGGATAATGTAGATAAAGAGTATTTAAAAAGTCCTCGCAAGTGGGATGCTTCCTCAGTAACTAGGTTCATGCTAAGGATAGGTCCAAGTAGTTCGATTTTTGATATTATAACTTATCTGTTTATGTATTTTATAATCTGCCCTACTGTTTCAGGTGGTCAGCTCTTTCATCATATAACAGACCCTGCAATAAAAAGTATTTACATTGCCACTTTCCAAGCAGGTTGGTTCATTGAATCAATGTGGAGTCAAAGTTTAGTAATTCATATGATACGTACAACTAAAATTCCATTTATCCAAAGTAATGCTTCAAAGCCAGTAATTCTGTTCTCATTTACAGGTATAGCTGTCTTGACTGTAATTCCATTCACTCCACTTGGAACTATGCTAGGTCTTGCAGTACTACCAAGTATATATTTTGTATTTCTTGTAGCAACTATAATATGCTATATGGCATTAGCAACAGTATTAAAAACACTATATGTTCGCAGATATGGAGAATTGCTTTAAACAATAATAAAAGCGAAGAGTTTTATCATATAACTCTTCGCTTTTATTATTCATTCAACAACTCCACTTTATTAATAGAATAGTATTTTAATGGTATAGCTGCTGGTCCTTGAATTATACTGCCTTTTATATCAAATCTAGAACCATGACATCTACAATCCCATGTTTTTTCTGCCTTATTAAATTTAACTTCACAGCCTAAATGTGTACATATTGGTTTAATACAATGATAAACATTGTTATAATCTAGGTACACACCAAGCTTTGTTAGATTTTGATTTATAATAATTCCATCACCAGCATCTAAGTTTTCTAGCTCATCCTTAGAATAAACTAAAAATCTTTTTACAAGTCCGATAACAACATTTCCACTTGATTCTCCAAATTCTTTAACTGAATTAAGGTTAACATTTATGTTCCTATTTGGAGAAAAAATGTTGTTATAGTGTAATACTACTTCATCATTACCTATATCAGAATCTTTTGGTTTATCTAATATACTACTACTTATTATCCTTGCTGCAACTGCTGAGCTAGTCATGCCCCATTTGTTATATCCAGTAGCGACATAAATATCTTTATGATTTTTATCAACATTCCCTATAAATGGAATTTTATCATAACTCATGCAATCTTGAGTTGACCATTTTGTTATAATTTCATATTTAGAAAAGTGCCTTATTATATACTCTTCCAAATCTTTATAAAATAATTCTTCATTGTCAACTGCTCCAACTTTATGATTTCCACCACCCACAAGCAATATATCTTGATTATTATGTCTATGATATCTTAATGAACGAACAGCCTTATCTATGCTAAGGTACATCCCATCAAATTTTTTTACATTTGTTTTGCACGCTATGACATAAGATTTTTCAGAATACAGTTTTAGAAAATACAACCCTAAAGTCCTATCAAAAGGATAATGAGAAGCTATTACAATTTTTTCAGCAAAAATATGGCCTTTATCTGTAATGACATCATAAGGCTTATCATTTGATATAATGTCAATTGCTCTTACATTTTCATATATCTCAACATTGTTATTTTTTAATATTTCTAAAATACTAAAAAGATATTTTAAAGGATTGAACTTATATTGATTTTTAACAACTAAACTTGCAGAAATTGGAAATGGTAAATTAAAATTTTCTTTTAACTCAGAATCAATGTTAAGCTTACTATAAGCATCATATTCATCCTTCAAATCATATATTTTGTTTTTGTCAGTTGTGAAAAGTATAGAATCATCTCTTTCAAACTCACAATCAATTTTATTTTCTTTAATTATTTCTTTATATAAAGAAATCCCATCCATGTTTGCGTTATAATAATTTTTAGCTATATCTATTCCAAAATTGTTAATTAAGTAATCATATATTAAATTATGTTGAACGCTTATTTTAGCTGTAGTATAAGCACTTGTACCATAACCAATATATGAAGCATCAATAACTCCAATTTTATAACCTTTATTCATTATCAAATATGCAGTATTTAGTCCAGATAAGCCTGCTCCTATTATTAATATGTCAAATTTTTTACTATCAAAATTTGAATACTGTACATTGTTTTTTTGCTTATTATTTAAATTTACACTTTGCTGCCAAAACGAAGTATATGGTTGATTCATAGTTCCTCCAAAAAATATATTGTTAAAGAATAATTTATTAATATAAAAGAGGAACACAGAATAATCTGTGTTTCCATTCTTATACTAGCTGCTACTATAAGATTAATTAGATATCCTGGTTCCTCTTTTTTGTTATTTCCTTAAATTATGAAAGTCCCTGTTGATCTGTGGTCCAAACTGCGTAGGCTGATTATTTGTAATCATCTTTTCGCCCATTCTTACCATTTCTTTCACTGCTAACCCATTAACTAATGCTGGATACATTTTATCCTTCATGTCACTGGTCGGAGGTGTATAGCCCATGTCTGTAGCTATTTCCATCTTAAGTGTATCAACTGCCCGCTTTGCCTCCGGAATAACTAACTTGTTTTTCCTTCCCATTGCTTATCATTCCCTTCATGCTATCTAAGAAAATTTTATACCATGACAATCAAATGATTAGTCATGAGCACTCTCAAAATTAATTAATAATATTTTTGAATATTATATAAATATCTCAAATATCATTTTTCATTTTGTGAACTGCATAGTTATATCATATCCAATATTAATAAAATAAACATGAAAATTAGATAATTTTATTGAATAAGAGTGGAAACTAAATATTGTACTTTACTGTTATTACTTTTATTTACAACTCTATTTATTTTTAGTAAATTTTTATTTGAAAATAGTGTTGAAATAGTTTATTACTATCAAAAAAATCAAAAGCCCGTTTATATAAAACGAGCTGTCATCTCTATCAAGCGTGGCTGTCATAAACCAAGCTATAATTATTTAATTCTTTTACTGAATATATGCTTTCTATCTCTTCCTCGACAAGATCAAGTATATTCTTATCATAAAATATTTTAGCACATGTTCCACAGCTAGAGCTAAGTTTTCGAGGTGTAGGTGCAAGAACGCACTCAATACCTTTCTTTTCCATGTTCTTGTTAAATTTAATAACTCCTGACTGTGAGAAAAAAATTACAATATAATTCATTTTTTATTTTTCTGCCTTTATAGTATAGTTTTCATTTCCTTCAACTATACTAACAGAAAATCCTTGACTTGTCAAAAATTTTGTAACATTTGTTTTTGAAGTATTGTTATCTACTATTACTTCAATTGCATCTGTACTTTCAGTTAATGCTTTCTTAGTCATCAAAACTGGTTGAGGACAAGAAGTTCCACTTGTATCTACTTTAATCATACTAACCTCCTGTTATGCCATTCTCTCAATAATATCAAGAGTTTGATCGGCATCATTAATATATTTAAACTATGCAGCTTTTTTAGAAAATGTATTTGCTAATGATACAATCAACACAAACACAAGTCCAATTCCTACAGCTATTTGTCCGTTTGCAGTTGGTCCAGCAGCGCTTGAAGCAAGACCGAAATTGTGAGCTACAGCAGCTCCAACTATCATACCTACAGCAGTAACTGCAGAGTCAGTATTTCCTTCACCTGCTAATATAAGCTGTCTTAAAGGACAACCACTTAACAATACAGAACCCCAACCAACTAAAGCCATTCCTAAGAAATTCCATAATCCATCAGTATGAGCAACAGGTTGCTCAGCAAATCCTAAATTAAATTTACCAATAACTAAGTTTCCTAGTAATGCAAACACTATAATAGCAATAAATCCAAGTAATAATGTATATTCTTTAAATAATATAGCATCTCTTATTCCACCAACTGTACAAAGTCTTGTTTTCTGTGCAAGACCTCCTACAACTAATCCAGCAATTAATGCAATCCACATTGGAGCATGCATACTTCCAGGACCTTTTTCACTGAAGAATATAAATGCTGGAGCAGCTATCAATAAAATCAATAGACCTACAGCAAATATAGGGAATACATATCCATCAAACTTTGTTGTTTTATAATTTCTCTTCAATGAAAAACCTTTGTTTAAGAAGAAGATTCCTGCTAGGATACCACCAACAAATCCAATAAGACCAATTACTGCATTTAAGTCTCCACCTGCAATTCTAAGCATCATTCTTAATGGGCAGCCAAGGAACATCAATGCGCCAATCATTACTGCAATACCTAAGAAGAATCTTGTTATAGGAGAAGAACCTCCCTTTGCTTGAAACTCCTTACCGAAAAACGATACTATAAATGCTCCAAGAATAAGTCCTATGATCTCTGGTCTTATGTATTGAACAACTTCTGCCCTGTGAAATCCTAAAGCTCCTGCGATATCTCTCTCGAAACATGCAATACAAAATCCCATGTTTGCTGGATTTCCAAGCTTAACTAATACTACTGCTATAACACCAATTATAGCTCCTGCCAAAATTATAGCTTTTTTACTATCAAAAAAGGATAATTTTGTTTGTGTTTTTTTACCTTCCATGTATAAGTCCTCCTATAAAATATAATAATTAAAATCCTATGTTGTATAAAATTATACAAACAAGCTCCATATATAAAATATGTAAATACCATATCTATTATAGTTAAAATTTTGTCGAAAAGAAAATGAAATTATTTCATACAACGATATATAACTATAAAAATATTTCTAATTATAACTATTATAAAATATTTATTTAAAAGATTTTTTTCTTGTGCTATAATCTAGGTGAATAAATATTAGGTGGTGCTTAAATTGAATGATAATGTATGTATTGATAAATTATTAAAAGTCATTAGAATGATTTCTCAAATAATGTTAGAAAGTGGTGCAGAAGCATATAGAATAGAAGATACTTGCACTTTTATTTGTCATTCATTTGGTATTAAACAAGTAGATTCCATAGTTTTGTCAACAGGGATTTATATTACACTTTCACCGCCTAATGAGGATAACAAAACAGTAATTAGTAGAATTAAGAATAGGTCAATAGATTTATCAAAACTAAACGAGGTAAACTCTATATCAAGACAAATCACAGGTAAGCAATTAACACTTGATGAAGCAATAATCATACTACAGGATTTAAAAAACAACGTTAATGTAAAAAGTAGCCCACTAAATATCTTTTATGGGGGACTAACAGCTGCATTTTTTACATTACTTTTTGGTGGAGGATTTTTAGAATTTACATTATCCTTAATAAGTGGTATCATCGTGCAATATGTTTCTTCAAAACTTAAAACACTTGATTCCCACCAATTCTTTATTGGATTTTTTGGAGCAGCAATTATAGCCATCATAGGAATTTCAGCTACTTATTTTCTTAAAACTGGTGATTATAACAAAGTTATAGTCGGAAGTATAATGCCTCTTTTGCCAGGTTTATCTATGACAAACGCAATTAGAGATACTATGAGAGGTGATTTAATATCTGGATTAGCAAGAGGTACAGAAGCTCTCTTGATTGCTACCTCATTAGCTGTAGGCGCTGGTGTTGTTTTAGCAGTTGCATATTCATTAGGATTTTTAGTTTAGGAGGATTTTAATATGTTATTAGATCTAATATTTTGTTTTATAGCAACATACTTTTTTGCTTTAATTATGAATGCTCCTAAAAAAAGCTTAATTTATTCATCGTTAATTGCATCAGTTGGATATTTAGTTTATGATATTTGTGTAGATTATAATAATAGCTTGCTAGGCTTCTTTTTAGGAACCTTAGTCATAGCTCTGCTAGGAGAAATATGTGCAAGAAAGATTAAAATGCCTGCTACAATATTTATTTTTCCTGGAATCGTGCCAATAGTTCCAGGCTTTGGCTTGTATCAAATGATGCTTGAGTTTGTTCAAAATGATGTAAATGAAGCATTATTGATTGGTATTAAAACTCTATCTCATATAGGAGCAATGGCTGTAGCAATTGCTTTTGTCAGTTTAATTCTAAGCAAAACACCAAATAAGATATATGGAAATTTGAGAAAATAAATCTCTATGTATTATTCTAAGCAATTGCTATAACAATGACAGCTTGTCAAATGGTCATTTACCATGCCTACAGATTGCATGAAGGAATAGATTATTGTGCTTCCAACAAAACCGAATCCTCGCTTTTTCAGATCCTTGCTTATTTTATCAGATAGCTCAGTATTTGCCGGAACCTCTGAATGCTTAGTCCATGAGTTTATAATAGGCTTATAATCAACAAAGGACCAAAAATAATTATCTAAGGAACCGAATTCCTCACAAAGCTTAAAATATGCTTTTGAGTTATTAATAGCTGCGTTTATTTTTCTCCTATTTCTAATAATATTATTATTTTGCATAAGCTCTTCTACCTTTGTTTCATCATAATTCATAATTATTGATGGATCAAAATTATCAAAAGCTTCGCAGAATGAATTCATTTTTCTAAGTATAGTAACCCAGCTAAGTCCTGCTTGCATACCTTCCATTATAAGCATTTTAAACAATTCTCTTTCATCATGAAGAGGTATACCCCATTTATTATCATGGTACACCTTCTCTATGTCTGTTTTCAATGCCCAGTCACAACGTTTAATATCAACCATATTTATTCCTCTTTATCTGCTATATCTTCTTTAATTAAGTTACCTAAACCTATTGACTTCCTACCATATTTTTCACGTATTTTATCTACAACATTATCTAGTTTCTCAAGCTTTTTCTTGTTAAAAGTATCTTCAACACCAATTAATGTAAGCTGCTCAACTGCATTCTCACTAGCTATTAGTTTAGACCCTGTTATTGTAATAGCGCGGATAGGCGCTTTTTCGTTCCAACATGAGCATATAAGCTCCATAACTACTTCTGTTATTTCCTTAGTAATATTAGTTGGTGAGATAAGTGTTTTTTGTTTTGAAATGCTTTTAAAATTAGGGTCTTTAATCGTAACTGATACAACATAGCATTTAACACCATATCTACGCATTCGGCTTGCTACCTCATCTGCAAGGCCAATGACCTCTGTTTTAATCTCTTCGAATCCTACTAAATCATGCTCAAATGTCATTCCATTACCAACAGATTTTACATCTCTCTTTTCTCGTGCTGATTTAACTGAACTATCATCAATACCATTTGCATAATTGTGTATCAATTCGCCTGCTTTTCCGAGCCGCCTTATAATGTTTTCTTTATTTGAATTTGCAAGCTCTCCAATAGTATTTATGTACATTTTTTCTAAGGTCTCTCCCACTGCTTTTCCGACATATAGTAGATCAGAAACTGGCAAAGGCCATATAATTGTTTTGAAATTTTCTCTAGTTATAGCAGTTGTAGCATCAGGCTTTTTATAGTCGCTTCCAAGCTTTGCAAAAATCTTGTTAAACGACACTCCAACAGAAATTGTCAAACCTAAACGCTCTTTTACTGTAGCACGGATTTTATCTGCAATTTCAACACCACTTCCAAACAAGTGTTGTACTCCCGTAACATCAAGCCAACTTTCATCTATGCCAAATGGCTCAACAAGATCTGTAAACTCCTCATAAATCTTATTTATTAGACGTGAATATCTTTCGTATTCATCATGATGAGGTGGAACAATGACAAGATTAGGACATTTCTTTTTAGCCTGCCAAATTGTCTCAGCGGTTTGAACCTTATATTTTTTTGCAAGTTCATTTTTAGCAAGTATTATACCATGCCTGTTTTCAGGATTTCCAGCAACAGCCATTGGAACTTCTTTAAGCTCAGGTCTATAAATACACTCTACTGATGCAAAGAATCCATTCAAATCACAATGTAAAATTGTCCGTTCCATTATTCTCACCCCACATCTAATTGTTGTAAATTTATTAACGCATTTTCCTACTTATTTTATAGGTTTTCCAATATTTTTATTCAAACGCCATTGAGGGGCAACTCCATCATCACCCCAGTATTCATTTAAAACTAAAATTTTATTATTTTCAAACTCAAAGAATGATGTTACATGAAAAGAAGCTACATTGTCTGGTGTCCATACTCTTGTAACACTTATAATCAGATCTCCTATAAACTCTATACGTTCTACTTCACTTAGCCAATTACCAGGATATTCACAATTTGATTTGTGTCTACTCCACGCTTATAATCACCTTTGTGAATATAACAAAATTTACATCCCTCACTATATTTGTGACAACCTCGCCACGGATTCCACATAACCATTTTACTATCCCTTTAATCTAGATTTTTCATAATTGTATGGAATACTTGTTCCAACTAAAACATCTTCAATTTTCTCAATAATTAGCCAGTCATCCATATTTCCTTGATGTTCAAAAACAAGTGCAGGCTCAATTTCTTGAACATTTTCAAACTCTGTAAGACATAAAAACTTTTTATACCATCTTTCACGCTGCTTATCTGTAAGAGCTAATTTGCTTTGATTATCATTAATAACATTAGTAATTTCGTCATCTGCGAGTTTTGCAAAGTTTTGAACAGATTTAACAGTTGCAAATGCTTTTATCTGTGTAGTTCCTTTTTCCATAAAATATAGCTTTTCCCCTTCAAAAACTCTACTATGAGGTATTTTTCGTCCTGCAGCACCTCTAACTATCATAGTTTTTACCCCTGCTAAAATTTTGTCTAATACATGCTCGTCTTTTTTTCCTGCATTATCACAATAAACTAAATGTACCATACTAATTCTCTCCTATTATTAAGTTTTATAATATAGATATATACTTTTAAATTCTCTGATAGGGAATTTTATTTTCTGTATCGTGCTAACTTTTATAATGCTCAATAAGAATACACATCTAATTTACTTAATTATAATCTAATCAAATATGACTGTCAAGAATAAATTCGAATATTTGTTCGCGTGTATTTGACAATAATTCTTTCATACTCTACTCCTTATATGTCACATATAAAACTAGTTACTATTTATGAAAATAAAAATTATTTTTAAAATTATCATTCAAATGTTCTAATAGGATAAACAAACCTATATACATATTGGTTTACAATACGTATATAAGTCTATTTTTATATTTCATTATTCTTCATACTAGTCAAATACTTTGTCATATTATCATCATCACTTTGCTTGTACTGATAACCAAAATATTTCGCAACTACTGAAGCAACAGTACGGAAAAGTTCACAGGCTTTAAATATTGAATCCCAAATATTATCATAATTAATATATGTTTTTATATATGCTTCATATAATTCAGCAGGAAGATACTTTTTAAAATACTTACCCCACATTCCACTAGTAACCGAAAAATCTGTATTTATACCGATGTACCACTCAAGCATTTTATCAAGCTCTACATGCACTATTTCATTATACATTCTAGTTGCATAAGGAATTTGATCACGCACTAAACCCTTAGCAACATTGTTAAGACACCACCAAAATTCATTGCAGCAACCATCATATTTAGGCTTGCTTGGTTTCTGAATCCAATACCCTTTATCATTTGATGATGGGATAGAAGGTAAAAAATTATCCTTATCTAAAAGTGGAATAGTTAAACTATCTGTAATATAGACTCTATCTGTTTCTTCTTTTATTTCTATATGTAAATCTATACGAATACCATCCTTGAAAAGCATTAACCAAGTGTAAGAACGGCTATAGTCAGCATTTAAGCCCCAGCCAAGATCATTTGAATCTGGCTCTTGTACTATTGCTATGTCTCCAAAAATTGAAATCCAAGTCTTATCAGCTAAAAATGATTCTGTATCAGTTACAACATAAACAATATCGTAATCTTGATATTTGTCTTTATTAACATTAGGATTTGCTCTTGAGCCATTTATGTAAACTGCTCTAACTCGTTCATCTTCCTTTGCAATATTAAGTATTAAGTCAAACATTTGTTGTTCTGTTCTCATTGTTTTTCACACTCCTTTTAAAATTTAATCAGCTCAATAAATTTAGTTGCTGAGGCTGATAGTGTTCTTCTTTTTAGGTATGCATATGCTATACTTCTCTCAGGCAATGGTTCTTCTAGCCTGATTTCATGGACTAAACCTTGATTTATATACTCAGTTGAAAACTCCTTTATTACACAGGACACTCCTAAATTAACTTGTGCTAGCTTCAAAAGTAGCTCATGAGCTCCTAATTCTATTTTAGGCTGCAATAATATACCACTTCTTGCAAAATGTTTATCTATAAATTGTCTTGAACTTGTGTTTTTCTCAATAAGTATGAGAGGCATTGTAGATATTTCCTTTTTAGAATAAACTTTGTCATCCTTAATTGCTGAAACAAAGATATCATGTATTTTTAAGCATTCCCTTATTGTAAGTGATTCGTCCTCTATCGGCATATTTAAAAATCCTAAATCAATTTGTCCAGATTTCATAAGCTCTATCATTTCTAAGCTTGTTCTATTTAAAACCTTTATTTTAATATTAGGATACTGCTTGTGAAATAAAACGAGATAAGGCGTAAGAAAATATTGACTGATAGTATCACTAGCTCCAATAACTAGCTCGCCGTCTTTTAGCTCCTTATAATTTTGTATGTGATTTTCAGCACTTGTAATTAATTCTAAAGCATTATTAATGTATTGATGTAATAAAAGTCCCTCTTTTGTCAATGTTATACTTTTAGATTGACGTATAAATAAAGTTGTATCTAATTCCTTTTCTAAAGAATTAATTGCTTGTGAAACTGCTGATTGTGTCATGAAAAGATTTTTTGCAGCCAAAGAGAACGACAATGTTGAAGCTGCTTCATTAAAAATTTTATATTGACCAAGTTTTATATTCATATAAGCTCTCCTAATATCAGTTTGTTAAAATTTTAATTTTACTTATGTATGTTTTAATAGTATAATATAATCATAAGTTTGTAAACAAGAAAGTTAAAAACTTTCTTATTCAACAAGAAATTTTAAAACGCTGTAAAAGCGTATGGAGGTAAACATGGAAAGAAAAGTTGGAACTATATCTAGAGGTATTAAATGTCCTATAATTCGTCAAGGAGATGATTTATCTAAAATAGTAGTTGAAAGTGTTCTAGATGCAGCAGCTTCAGAAGGCTTCGAGCTTAGAGATAGAGATGTTATATCTGTAACTGAATCAATTGTTGCAAGATCACAGGGAAACTATGCATCTGTTGAAGCAATTGCTAAGGATGTAAGACAAAAGCTTGGTGGAGAAACAATTGGTGTTATACTCCCAATTTTATCTCGTAATCGCTTTGCAGTTTGTTTAAAAGGTATTGCAATGGGTGCAAAAAAAGTAGTGCTAATGTTAAGCTACCCAAGTGATGAAGTAGGAAATGAGCTTGTATCACTAGATGCACTAGATGAAGCTGGAGTAAATCCTTATAGTGATGTTCTAACACTTAAAAGATATAGAGAGTTATTTGGAGAGAACAAGCATCCATTCACAGGAGTTGATTATGTTGAATATTATAGTCAATTAATCAAAGATGCAGGTGCAGAGGTTGAAGTTATATTTGCAAATCAACCTAAAACAATATTAAAATATACAGATTGTATAGTAAATTGCGATATACATACTCGCGCAAGAACTAAAAGAATATTGCTTGCAAATGGAGCTAAGAAAGTTTGCGGACTAGATAATATAATGAATGAAAGTATAGATGGAAGTGGATACAATAAATTGTATGGACTTTTAGGTTCAAACAAATCTACTGAAGAGAGTATAAAGCTTTTCCCTCGTGAATGCCAGGATTTAGTTGAAGATATTCAAAAACAAATTTTAAATATAACAGGAAAGCATGTTGAAGTTATGGTTTATGGAGATGGAGCTTTCAAAGATCCTCAAGGTAAAATATGGGAGCTTGCTGATCCAGTAGTATCTCCTGCTTATACAAAAGGACTTGAAGGAACTCCAAATGAGTTAAAATTAAAATATTTGGCTGATAATGACTTCAAGGATTTAAGTGGCGAGGCATTAAAAAATGCTATATCTAATAGTATAAAACAAAAGGATAATAACCTAGTTGGAAACATGGCATCACAAGGCACAACACCAAGACGTTTAACAGATTTAATAGGTTCACTATGTGACCTAACAAGTGGTTCTGGAGATAAAGGAACACCAGTAGTTTTAGTGCAAGGATATTTTGATAATTTTGTTAGCTAAAAGAGTGAACTAGGTTCACTCTAGGGAAGAATCTGAACGATTCTTTATTATATAAATATTTAATATTATGTATGGAGTAAAAAGGTGGAGGTTAAAATGAAGGATTTTAATAGAACAAATTTGTCTTTTTCACTTTGTGGCCTTAACTGTGGGTTATGCTCTATGCACTTGGACGGACATTGCCCTGGTTGCGGAGGTGGTGCTGGCAATCAATCTTGTGCAATTGCAAAATGTAGCCTGCAGCATGATAAAGTTGAATACTGCTTTCTATGTCCTGAGTATCCTTGCCAGAGGTACGAGGGTATTGATAAATATGATTCGTTTATTACACATCAACGACAGCTAAATGATGCTATAAAAGCACAGGAAATAGGAATAGATGCCTACTATGAGGAACAAGACCAAAAGGTCAAAATTTTACAAACACTGCTGTCTAATTATAATGATGGGCGTAAAAAAACATTCTATTGTGTTGCAGTAAATCTTTTACCTTTGAAGGATATAGAAAATGTTATGGATCTGATTGCTGAAAACATTTCATTTAATAGCTTTACAATAAAAGAAAAGGCAGAATACATGGTTTCACTTTTCCAAGATATTGCAGTTAAGCAGGGACTTATACTTAAGCTTCGTAAAAAGCCTGTTAAAAAGTAAACTCCATCCTTTCTCTTTACGGTATTTAAAAAGGTGCTTTTTAAAAAAAGCACCTTTTCTTTGATTATTATTACTATCTTATTTGTGAATTTGGTCCAAACATATTATTTACTTGAATATCTTTTTTTAAATTTTCAATTTTATTTAATGATATTTCAATTTGCTTTAATTCATATGCTCTTGTTATTTGATCTAATAAATTTTTCATTACTTGCCTCCTATTGATTTCCTTAATGTATAAGTATTCTTGTTATAATTATACCCAAGACTGGGAGTTCAAATCATAAATAATTAATTAGCTCAAAATAATTTATCAAATATGTAACTTAATATAACTTACTTCTTCTCAACCGGTATCCAAACTTCGCAGAAAACTCCTGATTCAAAATCATCTGAATATAATTCAAAGTCGGTATCATCTAACATGCTATACTCTGAGCTTGGCAAGAACTCTTTAAATATTCTATCCCATGTATCGCCTATACATTTACCATCATTTCCAATACATTTGAAAACTGCCCATAATGTTGGCTTAACATCCCATATTATATATCCTTCTGGCACTTCTGAACCGTTGTATTCCATGCCAATACCATAATCAAAATAATTGCTTTCCTTTGAAACTGGCGCACATGCTCCATACGTTACATGATTAACAGTATTTTTCTTTAAAGTTTCAATAACACCTGCCTTAATACACTCATCCCAAAAGTCAGGTATTTCAGTATTACTATCATCTGAAATAGTTTCATTGCTAAACTCTTTTACCTTTGCTAACAATTTAAAGTTTTCTCTTTCTACAATTTTATAATCCATAATCTTTCCACCTTCCAATTGTATTTTTATTATGAGACGATTAAAAGATTTAAGTTGCATTCCAGCATGCCTTGCGTTATTTGGATTAATACCATGAAATCTCGTAAACGCTTTTGTAAAGCTCTCTGGGGACTCATAATTGTACTTAAATGCTATATCAATAATTTTAACATCTGACATTATAAGCTCCTGCCCTGCCATTGAAAGTCTTCTATTTCTTATGTATTCATTGGCAGTAATACCTGTAAGCATACTAAAGGTCCTGTGAAAATGATAGTTAGACATGTATACCTGTCTTGCTACATCCTCATAGTTAATATCTTCAAGAATATTATCCTCCATAAAATTTATTGCTGCCTGCATACTTTGAATATAATTCATAACCTAATCACCTCTTAAATACTATTGTAAAGCTTTTTGCAAATTATTTCCTAGTCAATCTTGCTTGATTGTGTCTTTATAAATTATTATTAATTAGTTGTATTTTAATAGTGATTTTTCAATATTATTCTTAAATATATCTATGTCTGCTACAAAAACATCTATTAGTAACTTACCACTCATCTGTTTATCCTGTCTAACTACGTCAGCTCCAAACTTTCTGTAGAATTGATTAGAAGAAGAAGAATTATGATTATATATAACTATTTTTTCTTTATCTATGTTTTTATAGAAGTCTATTATATATAATATTAGTTTTAGAGATATACCTCTACCTCTTTGCTCTGGATAAACCCACAAACCATTTAACTCTATGCCCTTTTCAGGTATATCCTCTGTTTCAGCAAAGCTTGCAAATGCAACGCCTAGCATTTTATTATCTTCAAATGCTCCTATTAGTAGCCTTACATCCTCATTTTCTTTTGCTGAGTTCATCCAATTAACCCACATATCAAGCTCTTCTGCATAATCTAATGTGTTTTCAGCTTTTCCTGCCAATTCTTCAGTCCAACAATCTATTCTTAGCTGTATGGCTTCTTTCATATCATCGTCTGTTAATTTTCTAATTGAAATCATTTTATCACTCCTATTTAGAAACATTAATATCTTATAGTTGTTTAATCATCTCTACTTCACCTTCAACTAATTTGCCTGTTTTTATAAATCCAAGCTTTTCATACAAATTTATAGCAACTGTATTATAAGGCTCAGCACTTGTGAAAAACTTTACATTTCCATACTCATTAATTATTTTATCAAACAGTTTTTCAATTGCAGCCTTACCTATACCTTGCTTTTGGAATTTTTTATCTACCATAAGCCTGCACATTCCATATGTATCTGTTTCATCATCAAAATCATACATGACAAATCCAACTAATTCGTTATCTCTATATATAGCAAAGGGATATAAGTTTTCTTCATAATTAGCTTGTAATAGCGAAAAAGAATTCGGTGCAACAAATTCCTTTTGCTCTTCTTCAACCTCTAAATCTATAACATTATACATATTTTCTTTATCTATTAATCTTAATTCTATATTCATTTTATTTTCCCCTTTTTTTAATTATTTTTATATTCAGATTCTAATATTGAGAAGAAATGTTGGTCTGTCCATTTTCCGTTCCAATTTAATTCTTCTTTAAATGTTCCCTCTAGACTCATACCACACTTTGACATCATTTTTGCAGAAGCAATGTTCTCAACGTTACACATTCCAACAACCTTATGTGCTTTTAACTCTTTAAAGGCAAATCCTAAAAGTAGTTTTAAACTCTCAACCCCATATCCCTTCTTTTGATATTGCGGCAAGATACTATATCCTACTTCCCACGATTTTCTCCAATCAGTGTACTTCCACACACTTACAAATCCAATGGGATTTTGTAGACTATCTTCTTTTATTGTAACAATAAAGTCATAGCATGTATCTCCATTGACACGAGCCTTAAATCTTTCTCTTAATTTTTCATCATCCTTAGCAACACTTTCTTCATATATCCATAAAGTTTTATCTGACTCAACCCTACATAGAAATTCTATATCACTTTCTGTTGCTTTAGTGAGAACTACCTTTTTACTCTCTATTTTCATTTTAACCTCTTCTTATGTTATTGTCTAGATAATGTCGAGACTGGTATTTAAAGAAGCCCCCTGCATCCCTTGTCTCTATTGGTCTCAACCTAACCTTATCTGTAATCCAAAAGTTTGTTATGTTTTTCATATTCGATTTATCTCCTAAAAGTTATTTAATATGTATTGTATTCTTTTATAACTCACTCTTGATATACCACTTCAAAATCTTCAAAAATCACAGGCATATCAGGAGTAAACTGATACCCTAACTGTTTTCCTTCTTCTGTGAAAAACTTAGTGTGACCTTTAACCCAAGATTCTAGTGTATCATCTTCACCTTCACGTTTACAAACATCATAAGTCATCTCTGAAAACGGGATAATTGTAATTTGAGTAGTTTCAATAACACATCTTGGTACTCCCTCCCAATCGGTAACAATGCTTAAATCCCCTACCTGCGGCATTCGTTCACCCTCTATTTCATAAGCATGCAAGCTACTTGCTGTAGCCTTTTTTTGACCAATTAATACTAAACGCAATAACTCATTTGCCCATTTTTCAGTTAACTCAAAATAAAAGGCATCTAAATATTTTGATTCTTTATCTCTATTTGTTTCATTTAAAAATCTTTTCCAAAATTCATCTATCTTTTCTTGTGAATATTTTGCATTTTCCATTAATAATTTCCCCTTATAATTTATTTTTAAAGTATTCCTCTCTTGTCAACGAATAAAAAGGTTCACCATTATAATAATCAAATTCTTCTGAAAGTCCTTTTATCACATATTTATATTTTAAACCAATACCTTCAAGAACCTTCTTAGAAGCAATATTCTCTGAATTACAAAGTCCTACAATTTCCTTTAGGTCCATGACCTTAAACCCGTAATCAAGCAATGCTTCTAAATAAATTTTTATAATCTTCATATGGCTTAATTAACAGTCTCTCTGTTTCAATTCTCATTTCTTTTACTGAATTCATTTTTTAATCCTTTCGACATAGGCACTTTTTACTTATCTTTTTTATAATCACTCATTTCATAAATTTTTTCTGCACTTATTTCTATCATTTGTTTTGCATTATAATGTGGGTTAATTTTTTTAAAGCTTTCAATTATCTTATTCCCAAAGAAATATCCTGCACACCAAGGTATTTGAACATTATCATCTCCAAACATATACGACTCATAATTAAAATCAGTACTGTATAAGTTATTTTTATAATGTTTCTCCCACAATTTTTCCTCTTCCTCTTCGGATATATGAGTAAGCCAAATAGGATTAAGAGATAAATTAAAGCTCTTTGCAAAGGCATCTGCTTGTCCGTCAATCAGCATAGTTTCGATTAAAGACCTTGTACTCTCTCCCTTGATAACATACCAATAGTTACCCCATACGCAATGATGGTATTCATGGGCAAATACATATGAAATCCAGTCTAAATAATTATCTGCAAGCGGATTAATATTTAATATCATATTTCCAAATATGCAAACTCCTAACACCCCATTTTGTTTTTCTTTAACAACTATGTTATCATCATCGATCGGATATATTGCTACTACTATTGGGTCTTCATCATAATTAGGAAGCGCATTGACAATATCATTAAATTTATCACTAATTTTTTTAAAATTTATCTTTTTCATTTCTTTAAGCTGTTGCTTTAATTTAGATATATTTTTAATAGGCTGTGGCTTTCTATCAGACATATCAAACGGTGCATATTGACAAATCTTTTCCCAATAAGGCGATATAGCATATTTGTCCCATAATATATTGCAATCTGCATTTTCCTTTTCCATTTCTGTTACATAAGCATCTAAATTTTCGTAAACATGTAAAATTTCTATTTTCATTAATATCCTCTTTTTTAATTTTATTTTTATAAAAACATGCCAATTGACGCTTCTGTTTCTTTTAAAAACTTATAACCTAGTTTGCAATATACTGACATAGCTCTTTTGTTTGAACTCCATACTTCAAGTCTAGACTCTTTAATGTTTATTGCTTTTAACTTAATAAAGGCTCTACTCATTAAGCTTTCGCCAATTCCTTGTCCACGCCAAGCTTTTGAGACAAATAAGTCATCAACCCAAGCATATTTAGTACCATCATCATTCTGCTTAATTATAATTACAACATTTCCAACGATTAAATCTTCATACTTTGCTGCAATACTAAACCACTCTGCATTATTCTTGATTTCCTTTAAATCTTCAACTGCATATCCATGTTTGAACACTTTGTTCTGCTCTTCTACCAGCTGTTTCATTTCCTGTTCATCTTCAAAATAAAGGTCTGTAAATTCAATGCCATCTACTTCAAGTATATTAAATTTTTCCTCATCTATTTCTTTTCTAATGACATGCATACCCTCATCATGCTTGAAGCCTTCCTTAGATAAGTAATATTCAATATTTTCTTTATTATCTGAAAAACAGCAATGATAAAATCTAACTTCCACATCTTTATTTTCTTCTTTTATGTTTTTACCACGTTTTAACAACTCATCAAACATTAAATCCATAATGACTTTTTTATCTTTTGTATCATCAACATCAATATCAATAAATATATTTAGTCTTTGCTTATCTAATATATCAGATTCCCAAAATGGAGAAATTATCGCTTCACCAACTAAGATATTATTTTCATTATATGCTTCTATAAAGTTCTTTTTTTGACTATCTTTAATTATGTACATGATTAAATTCTCCCTCATTTTTACAATTCTTTATACATGAATAAAACATGCTCTGCATCTGAAAACCCATTCTTTCTATAAAAATTAGGTGCTGGAGTAAAGCGATTTGTAGATAAAGTAAACCCTGCAAGCTTATGTTCTTTAATATAGCTCTCAACCATTTTTAGAAGTTCTGCTCCATATCCTTTTCTTTGTAGTTTAGGATGTATAAACATTTCATCAACAAAAACTTCGTTATTATTCCACCATATTTTTTCATGACAAAATATAGCTCCACAAATTTTTTCTTCAATAACAAGTACATAACCTACAAATTTGCTTGCTTTATAATAATCTAATAGATATGCCTTTGTTTCTATTACTTTTATCACCAATAAACATACCCATAACTGCATTTCTGTTAATAAAACTTATTCTCATCAGCCTTGCAATACCAACTAATTTTTTTAATTGTTTCATACTACACCTTCTTTACATTGAAAACTCCATAATTATACATTGATCATCATATTTACCTTCACTAAATTCAGATGCATATTTATCAGTAAATTTCTTCCAAAATTTATATGCTCTTATGTTTTTATTGAGTACCAATAAACAATACTTGCCTGTATATTTCTCCATTATTTGTTTACATACCTCTTCTGCAACATTTTTACCTCTATAAAAATTTAAAATAAAAAATTCTTGTATACAATAATCACTACCAGGTCTTGCATATGGTGGTTTTGACAAAACAATAAGTCCTACTGTTTTACCATCCTTTGTAATCACCATAGGAATTATATTTGCGTCTTCATTAAAGTAACATTCAATAGCCTGTTTATCATAATATCCTTCATCATCTACCTCAACTAAATCATCACAATATGGTGCTAAATCGTTATGATACATGTTAAATAAATTACGGTATAGTTCTTTATCTTTGTCTGTTGCAATTTTTAAATCAATCATTATATTATCATCCTTTTTATACTCAATTTATATGTCTACATATTTATAACGACATTAAGCTAAGTATGAATTTATTTTCTTTTCTAATTCAATTATTATTTTTGATATCTTTTCATTATTATCTTTGTGTAATAATCTAAAATACAAACTACGTATTAAATTCTTAATATTAGCTCTAGCTTTAAACCTAGTCATAAAATTTTCTATTTCTGTGAGTTTGTTAAATCCCTCTATCCAATTACATATGTATTGTTCGTCTAAGAGCTTGTTTGCTATTATAGAATATATTATTGAAACTATTCTCTCATATTCTTCTGCATAGAAAACTCCTGCACCTTCAAGCATCTTGTTTTCTATAGTAGTCAAAATTTCTTTACATATATCTTCAGTTATTCCCTTACTACTTATTAATGTGCATAGTCCATCAGAAGTATGTGCTATAGCATGAACCCATCCCTTTTCCTCATCATATCCACGCAAATCTTTTTCTTGGATGAAGAATTTAACTAGGCAATCTTTTGTTTTTAAAATCATATCTTCATCTAAAAATTCATCCTTCAAATTGCAGTATAAAATTGGATCTATCAAAAGTACTGAAAAACTCCTTCTAAAAATTGAATCATCACCTTTACTTCCAATTTTATAAAATAGGAAGTCATTACTTAACAAGGTATTTAACAAGCTTTTTAATTCTTCATCAGTAAAATAGCATTTATCTGCAATCCAATTAGCAAAAGTGCTATATATCAAATCATCTCTTAACTCTGGATCACTATCTCCAATATACTTAAGCATTAAATCAACATAATCATTAATACTTTCATGCTCTCTCAAGCAGTATTCATTGTCTGCTATACTTTTTAAACTTAATTTTAATTGTTCTTTTTCACTATACATTTTTTCACCATCCTATTTTTTGAGTTTTTAATTATATAGCTTATATCTTTAAAACCATGTGATTTATTTTCCCATAACAATTAAGTCGCCTAGTACATCAAAGCCGTTACGCAAATAAAATTTTTCAGATGGATAATCTTTTTCTGTTAATAAAATTATACCGTTCATTCCTAATTGATTAATATCTTTTTCTATTTCTTTTAAAAATTTACTTCCAATTCCTTTGCCTTGTAGTTCATAACTAACACAAAATTCATCAATATAGTACTCCATGCCTTTTATCCATGGTTTCTTCATACCAATGCTTATTGCTATAATTTTTTCATCTAGAATTCCAACATAACCACAAAAATAATTGTTCTTAAAATGGTTTTTGAAGAAATTAACTACCTGATTTCTTGATTCGTATACATCGTACCATGGCTTTTTTGTAAAAGTATTAATATATAAATCAACACATTCATCAAGCATATTACTTTCCATTTTTAGAACTTTAAAGTTTTCCATTGGTTTCTCTCTTTCATATTATATATTTCTTATTCTATATCCCAAGTTCTAACAGTTTCTATGCTAATAATGCCCTATCACAGGCTTATTCTTTGTTCTATGTTTACGATTAGGATCATACTTTTGCCAATATACTCTTTTTTCGTTGTACCTACTTCTACCTTCTTTATCTTCAGCTGGATATCCAAAATAAATTATTGATAAAGGAATCACATGTTCTGGTATATCAAACAATTTCCTTACAGGCTTTATGTTGCTTTCTATAGGATATACTCCGATCCATACAGCCCCGAGCCCTATGTCTGTAGCCGCTAAAAGCATATTTTCAATAGCAGCGCTGCAATCACAAACCCACATATCTCTTCCTTGCCCTTTAAAGGCTAAGTCCATATTTCCGCATACAACAACAGCACAAGGAGCATTATAACGAGCAAAAACGAATTCTTGTTTTAATTTTTCTATTATTTCATTTTCTGTTACAACGATAAACTCCCATGGCTGAACATTAGCCGCCGTAGGTGCTGAAAATGCAGCATGAAGTAATATATCAATCTGCTCTTCGCTTATAGGCTCGTCTGTAAATTTTCTTATACTTCTTCTTTTATAAATTGCTTCTAATGTATTCATTCTGCACCTCCTAATCATATAATTTCTATGGTAATAATGCTAATATGTAATTATTATCGCCTGTTTTACCTATATTGGTAAATTTAAAGAATTCATATAAAGATAAAGCATTTTTATTCTTAATATGACACTCTAATGTTATTGGCAATGGTTTTTCACTTTGCTGTTCTTTTATTTTTTCAAGAGCAAGCTTTAATGAACGTCTTCCAATGCCTTGATTTTGATGATTTTTATCAATCAAAAAACCTAATAATCGATATACATATTCATGTTTTTTTAGTACTTCTGGTTCATGTTCAGCTACAGGAGCTTTACCTATTAAAATTAAACCTACTGGAACATCATTATTATAAATAGCTGATAAAAATCCTGGATATCCTTCCATAACACCAGCATAAGCCATAGCAATAGTATGTGTAGATTTTTCAACAAATTTTCTCTGCCTAAATTTTGATTTAATATTTATAATTTGATTAATATTCTCAAAGGTTATATTTCTTAATTCAACCATCCTATATCCCCTTCTTTATAATTTATTACAAGTTACATACAAAAGTATTTACTTTTTTCTAGCAACAGCGCATATGATTTTACTATCATCAGAATACTCTTCACCTGCTACATTACTGTATAGTTCAACGTTCCAATTGCCCACAGCTTTAAGCTCTGATAATATGTCATCACAAGTAAACATATGCTCCCATATGTTATAGCATTTAATATCATCATCTGTCAGTACAATTGATTGACTTAAAACTGTGTTATTTTCATACCTATAATATGATTCTAAAAGTCCATGTGGCTTTTCAGTCCAAAAACCTCCACCATCAGAATAAGTCCAATTTTTATACTCTTCTTTACCTTCATGTTCTAAAGGAGTAAATACATCAAGTATAAGAATTCCATCAGATTTTAACATTGAGTGTATTTTTTCAAGTAGTAATTGGCGGTTTTTATCTGATAATACACCGAAATCACAATAAATTAAGGTTATCACATCAAATTTTTCTTCTAAATCAAGTTTTAAATAATCTTGACAAATATATTTAATGTCTAGATTTTCTTTTTTTGCACTCTCTATTGCATAATTTATAGATCTGTCAGAAAAGTCAACTCCTGTAACATCATAGCCTTTGCGTTTAAACAATTCTGCATATATGCCTGGTCCACAACCAAGGTCTAACAGCTTATTTTTTTGTGATGGAGGAGCTATGCTACTAATCCATTCAACTGAATTTTTAACAAAATCAAGTTTTCTGGTTGCAGCTTCCCAGTCTTTATTTAAATGTGCTTTAAGCATTCCTTTTGAAATATGCTCGTCATTCCAGAATTTATCTGAAGATACTTCATACAATTTAGGTCTTTGCATATATTTTAATAATTGTTTGTTCAAATCCTACCTCCTAATTTTTACATATCAGTTATTTATTCATCTATTTCTAACACAGGTGGAGTTGTTAATATACCTAAGTTCTTAATGTCTGATTTTGCTTCTTGAAAGTACTTAGTTATCAGCTCGTCACTTTTATCTATTTGTTTAATCATAAAGGCATTACTCGCTCTTATTTTTTCTTCTATCTTTAAATTTTCATTATCTTTAAGTATTTTTAACATATTTTCTAAAGGCAAAGATAATACAGCATCACCTTTTGTGCATTTAAGATTTTCTTTCATTATGTATGCAACTATTTTTTCAGCATTATGCTCTGTCGCTAACAATTCCTTTATTAGCAAAGGATATGTGTTTCTATATCTGATATAGCCTAATAAATTATTATCTTCATATATCATTGATGAACGATAAGTCAATGAATGATTAAACCACTGGCTGATAGTGTCACCAGGATATAAAGCTAATCTGTCATCCTTATGAATATTTTTCCATTGTTCTATTAACCAGTCTAAATCCGTACTTTTAACTGACCTTTCAGTTATACCTTCTATATTTATATTTTCTGCATTTATAGAAATATTCACCCCTGATAATGCAAAGGTTTTGTTTATATATCCAAATTTTGGATAATAATCCTCATGTCCATATAAAAGTGCTATTGAAACGCCCTTATCTTGGAGTCTTTTATGACCCTCCTCGATAAGCATTTTGCCTATACCTTGCTTTTGGAGCTTAGTATCAACACATATTGGTGCTAAAAATGCACCCATTCTTTTTTCTTTCATCACAATGAACGGGAATATTGAAAACAAAATATGTCCTACTATATCTCCATCAAGCTCAGCCACAATTGATAAGTCCTTGTCATAATATTGGCTATGTCTTAAAGCAGACACTATAAGCGGCTCACCCTTATAGTTGCTTGGATGCCATTCATTGAATGAATTGTAGTTTAAATTTGCTATTTCGTTATAATCTTCAGGTTTTTCACTTCTTAATATTATATTAATTTTTATTACTCTCCTATTTTTTAAATAATATTTACTAATTAAAATGTAATGCCTTTATAAGTATTTTCGCTATAAAAAGCACTCACTACAAATCCATTTTTCATATACATCTTTTGTGCCTTTATATTTACAGCATATACGTATAAATAAGTTTCATTATATTCTTTGTTTATTAAAATATCCTTTAGGCAATGATTAAGTATTACAGTTCCATAGCCTTTACCCTTATATTCTGATAATACAGCAATATTACTTATGTACTGTCCATCTAGTACATATAGTCCTATTAAACAATCATCCTTCCATAAAGCACCAAAATCATTTCTTTCATCTGCATCTTTCAGCCATGATACTGTATTTTCGCCTAACTCGCTTTTTTCACCACATACTAAACATTGCTCCATGAAAGAATCCTCTATTAGAGTTAAGTAATCTTGAGTATATTTATCTTCAAATTTTCTAAATGATAAGCCCTCTCTAAGATTAAAACTATTAAGCTCTTCAATTTTTTCTTCTGTTTTATTCATGCTATATTCAAATCCATAGGAATCCTGTACAAAGCCATAATTTCTAAAATAATTTACAATGATAGTATTATAAGCATTTATGTTTAAGTATAACTCCTTGCTTCCTTTTACTGAAACAATTGATTTAACCTTATCATGTACTAATCTGATTATATTGTAGTTATTAATATCTCTTTCAAATGAAATTTGTATACAATAATACTTTTCATCTTCAATAATAGTAATAACTCCTCTGTTATCCTTATCATCATATATCAAATATTCTTTTATAAATTGCTCTTTGTATGCTTGTTCAAAGACTTCCTTAGCAGAACGATTAATCTTACTCAGCATATATATAGCAAAGCTTTTTTCTTGCTTTGTTAATTTACACGTTTCACAATTAATCCAATTGTTAGTATTCATTTTAGTTTTCATTCCTCTTTTCGTATGTGCTTATAAATCTAGATACCATATAAATTGAATCTGATTCTTACTTTCTTCATCATTGTAATAGGCATACTCATTTACCATAGACAATACTGCTCCCTGTTTATGATAAAATTTGCATGCTGGAACATTAACATTCTGACACTCAATTTTAATTTGTTTAAATCCCTGAGCCTTAGACCAATTCTTGCAAGCATCAAACAAGCCCTGTCCTATTCCTCTATGCTTGTACTCTTCCATGACACGAATATCCCAAAGAACAGCTAAATCCTCTCTTCCATCAAGCATTCTAACCCCTGGAGTTTTACAAGCAAGAGTAGCAGCCCCTACAGGTTTATTATCATCATATGCAATAAAAAATTTCCAATTTGATATATTAAACTCTTTTTCATGTTCAGGCTTTATAACATCTTTACCAAAATCAAATATATATGGAGAAACAGGAACCTCTTCAAAGAGAAATCCCCCTAATCCATTATTAATCTTTCCTATCTTATATTCACTTGTAACATTCACTTTCATTGGAATTTCTTCAATTTGTTTTATAAATTCCGCTTCTATTGATTTATATATAATCATTATTAATTCTCACTTAATCTTATATTTTTATAACATCCATACTAATGTTAATAATTTATATATAAAGTATATACATGATGTGGATATTGTTCCTCTCTAAAAACTTCCATACTTGAACCTGACACAACAAATCCTAATTTTTCAACAAGCTTCATAGATTTTTGATTTTCTGTTGAAATATGAGCATCTATTTTACTTATATTCATTTGGTTCTTAGCAAAACTGATAATCTCCTTTATTGCCTCATGCATATATCCATTGCCCCAAAATTCTTCATTAAGGTCATATCCCATTTCAACCTTGTCAAGCTTTTTATCCCAGCAATGAAAACCACAAGTACCAAGTTTTTTATTATCAGATTTTCTAATTATTATCCATCTGTTCTGATTACGTGGCTCTGATATCGTATAAAAATTTATAATATCATCTGCTTTTAATATATCAGTTAATGGCTCTGCATCATATAAATATCTGTTTACTATATCATTTGAAAATTGACGGAATATAAATTCTCTATCTTTAGTATCTATATTTTTAAGATACAATCTGTCTGTTTCTAAGTTCTTGAAAAACAAATTATCACTCTCCATTTTGTAAAAAAGTGTACTATCTAAATTTCTATTTTAAGTTTGTACCCATTTTACCTTCAAATATCCAATAGAATGGGAATGAAAAATGTATATAATTAAATTTTAATCCATTTTCATCATTTGAAATTGATGCTGTCATTCTAATAGGGCAGGTATAATTAACTCCTGTTGCATATTCCTTTAATACATAGGCTATACTTCTTTGTGCTGAAAAAAGTATTTCCTGTGATGATAGATTAGACTTAAATAAATTATCTAATTCCTGCAAGGAGCGATTTATAAGTTCATCTTCAGAAAAACTTTGTTTTAAAACACCTACTGCTGTAATCCAAGTAACTTTTTCTAAATTAGAAGCAATAACATTTTCTATATCAAAAGAAAAATTACTCATATCACTATTAGTAAAATGTTCTCTAATATTTTCAATACCATCATACCATTTATTTTCTGCTCCAATTATATAAGCTTTATCATTAAAATATCTTTTAATTAATTCATCTGATGGATTTTTGTTTTCTTTAAACTCATTTTCAAAGCCTTTTATAAATTCTGATATATCTTCTGTAATTTTATTATTTTTTTTGAGTATATTTTTTTGTTCATCGAAACTATCACTATACTCTTTTGAACTCTCAAAACGCTCATCAGGGAAATTAGACTTTGACATTGAAAAATGAAGATGTGTAATTTTCCAAGTATTTTCTTCCTTTACTAACACTCCGCTTAAACCCATTGGCCAAAAATATTTTCTAGCTTGGTTGTCGCGTTGATGATAGTTTAAGGTCAATACCCAATTGATAAATGTTATTCTTTGTTTTGGTGTAAGTTTATCGTCTTCTGCAGCTGATTTTATGAAATCAACATATCTGTCATACCTCTCTGGTGTATGTTCGAAACTATATTCTACAGTTCCATTAGTTGAAAACCAAGCAATATTATCACAAATTGATATATTTGCATTCTCACAATCTAGTTTTAGATTGCCCCAATACTCCCAGTCATCTTTAATCAACTGTTTTACTTCATCAAATCCAAAAAATATTTCGCTAGTTGCTGTACCTAAAACAGATATATTATCGTTATTTAGAAAAAGTTCTTTTGTAAAGGAATCAACGCTTTCTAAGTTTCTTTTACTATATCCTTGTTGAAACTTTCTAAGTATATCTCTAACCTCGCTATACTGACTTGCTTCATTATTACATGGATCTTGTTTTAAAAATGTATCTAAAACTTCTCCAGAATATTGTATTCCAAATTTATTCATTGATAATTACCTCATTCTTTATTCTCTAGCTTCTTATATGATACATGTTATTATAAGCTTAGTTCCATGACTATTTCTCTAATTCCATCATCACACACGTCTTCAGAGCCTGTATGTTCAAAACCAAATGATTTATACATTTTTTCAGCTATATCGTCACCTTCAACATAACATAAAATAATTTTATTATATTTACTTTTCTTTTTAAGATCATCTAATATCAATTCTGTAGCTTTCTTTCCATAGCCATTACCTTGATATTTTTCGTCAATCATCAGTTGATCAAAAATATAACAATCATCATCTTGATATTCTCTTACAAGTGCAAGCCCAACTGCTGTAGTATCATTATATATACCATATACTGTTGAGAAGCTATAATATGCATATGCTTTTGCAAGTATGCCTACATTGCTTGAAACATATCTCTTTTGCTCATCCATGACTTTCAATCTAGTAAACTTTCTATAATCGTTACCCTCTACCTTTTCTAAGTGTATCAATTTTAATTCTCCTAACTATATAAGCATTTCAATTACTAACATAAATCCATCTTCATAACAATTTCACCATCGTCGATTTCACCAGTTGCTTTGAAGCCCATGCTTTCATATAAATGCTCTCCTGCTTCATTACCAGGTACATAAGAAAGATACACATAATCAAATTTATTTGCCTCTATAATTATATTTAATGCACACTCCAAAGCTTTTCTTCCATAGCCTTTATTTTGATGCTCCTCAGCTATCATAAAGCGACATATTCCTGCTTCGCGTTCTTCTTCATCCCAATCAAGCATTATAAATCCAATTACCTCTTCATCATTATATATTGCATAAGGTCTAGCTCCTTCATAATAAACATATGCCTGTGCTAATGAATACACATTTGATGCAACATATTCGCTTTGAACTTCATTCATTTTAATAGCTAATACTTGTCTATAATTATCTTTGTCAATCTTTTTTAATGATATCATTTTTTATCCCTCATTTTAATTTTATTTTAACTACTTTACTAGTTAACTTATTAAGATTATTTTTTATTTAATGTTTCTTAGTTGTGATAATTTTATATATTTACTTCATGTTCATCATCCCATTTTAGAATATTACAAATTCAATATTTTGTTTGAAACATTTCGCCCAAATTTTTCATCATGCTCTATTAATACTAAGGTTGGTTTATACTCTAAAATTGCCTTTTCAAGCTGCTCCTTAAAATATGTATCCATATAATTAAGAGGCTCATCTAAGAGAAGTAGGTCGTTTTCTGATGCTAGTGCTCTTGCTATGTCTATCTTTCTTTTCTCTCCACTGCTGTATGTATCTAAGGGTTTATCTGGAGTAAAGACATTAATATCAAGCAGTTTACATATATCAAAAAATCTATATTTGAATTCACGATCATCAATTAACTCATCTATCAAACCTTTTTGCCATAGGGGCTCTTGATAACTTTGAGCAATTTTAATATTTTCTTGGTGCTGTACCTGGTCCAAGATTATTTCCTTGGAAATTAACTTTAACAAAGTAGTTTTACCTGCTCCATTGTTACCACGAATCCAAATTCTATCCCCCTGCCTAATTTGCAAGGTAAAGTTGTTAAATAACAGTTTACTTGAATATCCAAAATTCATCTTGATAATTGTAACCAAAGCATCGTCATCGGAGATATTTTGATTTATATCAAGGTCAGAAACTGTCTCGTAATTTTTCAATAAACCCTTTTTATGCTCTAAATTCTTTTGAATATTTCGTTCTGAAGCTTTTGCCTGTCTCATGAATTTTGCTGATCTTGTATCTTTATTTCTTCCTCTTCCAAGTCTATATCCTGCATCATCCTTATTAGAGACGTTTCCCCAGCTTATATTCATTATAGAGCTTTTTTCTAAGTCTTTGATTTCTCTTTCTAATCTTTCCTTAGTCTTAAATTCAAATTGCTCTGTCATGTTTTTATTATTAAGCCATGTACTGTAATTTCCTTGTTCAATCGAAATATCTGATTTATTAATTGAAATAATGTGGTCTACAACATTATCTAACAATTCACAATCATGAGAAACAAGTATAAATCCTTTTTTATTGCTTAAATAATTTGATATCGCTTCTTTTCCATCTATATCTAGATGATTTGTAGGTTCATCTAAGAGAACAAATGCATTTTTTCTTAAAAATAATGATATTATCAGCATTTTAGTTTTCTCTCCACCAGATAAGGTTTGAAAATCCTGTTCTAAAAACTCTTCTGATAAGTTCATAAAATTTAATTCTCTCTTTATCTTTGATTCAATATTATATCCATCAAGCTCTGAGAACTTATCAAAGATATCTTGATATTCTTCAAATCTTTTTTTATCATTAGTTGTGATTATCTCTTCCATCATATCTTCCATAGTCTTTAACATTCCAACACTTTCTTTTATAACATCTAATGTTTTGGTATATTTTGTATTTTGACAATATGGAAAATACTCAGTATTTATACTTTTAATCACACGTCCTCTGTCTGGCTCTATCTCGCCATTTATAAGCTTTAACAGAGTTGTTTTTCCTCTTCCGTTTCTTCCAATTAATCCTAATTTCCAATCAGTATCAACTGAAATATTTATATTATCAAAAATTGCTTGATAATATTCTTTGTAACTATATGTAACATCTTGAATTATTATTTTAGCCATAGATAGCCTCCCTAAATAGAGCGAATTTTAATTCGCTTTTTCAATAGAGCGAAACTTGTTTCGCTTTTTTATAAAGTGAATTTTAATTCGCTGCTATCTTGGTAAATCATTATTTAGCTAGGTAATTTATTTTAGTCCAGCTAATATTCTTAAAATCATTTATAACATCTCAAATCTATGCAGTTTTAAGAACTTATCTTAAAACACCATCTTTAACAGCATGCCTTCTTCATAGACTAAATCTTCTTTAAATCCAACACTTTTATATAGTCTTTGAGCAGAAATATTGAAGCGATTAACTCCTATTGTTAATTCCTTAGCTCCTTGTTTTTTAAAATATTCAATTGCATGTTCAACCATAATTCTACCATAGCCTTTTCCTTGATAGCGTTTATCTACCAATAAAATAGTAAAATGATATTCATTCTTTTTCTTATTTGCTTGTAAAACCATGAGTCCTACAGGTTTATCACCCTCTGTCGCTATAAAAAGCCTATGATCACTCATATTAGCAAAAGCATAAGCTATACTTTGCTTTGCATCACATACAAATTCAAGTTGCTCCTTTGATACTTCGAGATTTACAACACTAAACCAATTCTTCTTGCTGTATGGAACTATTTTTGTATTTTTAGGATGTAAATAAAATGAATCTATTTCATTTCTCATTTCTTTAAGAAAATATGTATATACGCCATTTATATTTTCAAACCTTTGGTTTTCATTAGTTAATAGCATATAACAAAACTCAAACTCTTTATCAAAATATAAAGTAGCATTATTTCCAAGAAGGTTAAATTCATCTATACAAATAGTTCCATTTGTACAGCTAAATCCAAATCCTACATTTTCTTCATTAAATTTAAGTGCAATTTTCCAGCTCTTGTTAGATAAAAGTTTTTTATTTAAAGAAGTAATATCTTCATATATAGCTAGCATTAATTTTTCAATATCATTAGCTGTTGTAACAAATAAATCTTCAGCTTTTTCATCTATTTTAGCTAATAACAGTTCTGTGTCTCTGAAGCAGCAATATGTATTTGTGTTAACAGCTCTTCCTTTTTTAGTTTGTGACATATTAAGAGCATCAAATATATATTTAAATTCAAAGTCTAAAAGCTTCATTCCAGAGACTCTTTCAATAATTTCTTTACAAAATACATTTTCAGTAGTTGAATAATTTTCTAGTTCTTCACCAGGCTCGAACTCAAGCTCATCATCTCCGATAAACTTAAGCACATCTTCAAACGAATAATTTTTTGTGTACATTCTTTTTTCTTCTACAAAGCGCTTTCTTTCATCTAATGAGTTATGCTTTTCATCTTTCTTTAGCTCAAGCATAATTTTTCCAAAATGATAATCACGAATACCTGATTCACCTAATATCAAGTGCTTTATTTTAATTTTATTCCCATTAGCATATTCTGGTATGTATTTGTCAATAGTATCATTTAGATTTAATTTTTTCATATCTGATAGCATCAGAATGGATAAGGATAACAAAAATCGTGCAGATCCACTAAATAAATAAGTTGATTCTTCATTTATTTTTTCATCAGTTTCTCTATTTGCATAACCAAAAAAATCTTTTTGAATGCATTCTCCCTTATGATATACACTAATCGCTCCAGAAATATCCCATCTTTCAGCTATGCTTTTAATATCTAATTTATTTTTTTCTTTATTCAAGTTTAATCACTCCTTTACATTCGATAAAATGCTATATGCATCTCGATAAAATGCTATGCACTCATTCAAATACTATGTTTTCCCATAAATTATATTTTTTATTAGGAATAGGTTTTCTTATCTATTAAAAAATATAGTTTACTTCCCTCTGTCTTTTTCATTTCCATGTTTAAAGTTACCTGTTGCCTTTGTCATAATTAATTGTCTTTCATGAAAATCTGCATCCTCTATCTTATCAATAAATTCTTCACTTTTCTTTCCACTAAGTGTAGTAACTTGCTTACCATGCCAGGATATAAATACCTTTTTATCCTTTGTGACCTTATATGTAAAAACCTCATCTTGTAAAATGTTTCTTTTATCAACAGTTTTATTTGATAACTTAAGCACACCTGCACAGTGTGATATCTGTGTAAATTCTGCCTCTTCAAAAGAATTTCTAATATCTTCAAATACTATATAAAACTCATCGTCATCCCAACCATCTTCCCCACAGTCCTTCTTACACTTTTCAAGCATGTTTCTTGTCTCAAAAGCTACATCACCTATTAAAACCATCCCTTTATTCTTTAAAAGATTTAATAGTTTGTTTAAAAATTTAAGTTTTTCAATATCATCTAAATGATGCAAAGCATAAGTGCTAATGATAAAATCAAATTTTTCAGACTCTATCTCTTCTGGAATACCTTCTGCAAAATTATATTGAATTAAATTAGCCTCTGACATTTTTTCTTTTGATATCTCTATCATTTTTTCAGAAAAATCAATTCCCCAAATTTCATAGCCATCATCATATAATCTTTTTGTTAAAACACCTGTACCAAATCCAATATCAAGTACTTTTGCTTCATTCTTAGAACGAATATGATTGTATATTGTATTTAATACATCCTTATATCCAGCAAATGGATACTCGTTATCTTCTTCACATAGATTAACACTTTTATCATAACCATCTGCCCATAAATCAAATCCTTTATTATCTAACATGAATCTCCTCTTTAATTTATCTGGAAAACGCGCTTTTTCACTATTGTAAAAAAAGCACGCTCCTAATAAATTATAATTCTTTATTATTTCATTATTTTATAAAATAACAGTTTAATGACATATATGAATTTTGACAATCTCTTTTAATACCTTCAACTTTGTCTAAGTATTCTTTTATTTGTTTCATATCATATATTTTTTTATTTATTATATCTGAATTTTTAAATAAATTTTTCATTATATCCCTCCTAGTTTTATGTCTTTAGCTCAATTTTTCTTCTTAAGTTAGTATTGAACTTTTTTCTTTGGATTGGGATATAAAAAGTGAAGCTTGCTTCGCTCTATTTTTACCCCAATCTCTCTTGTGTTTTTTCTTCTTCAAATTGCTTAGTATAAAGGTCATAATAATATCCCTTTTTATTTAACAATTCTTTATGAGTTCCTCTTTCAATAATCTTTCCTTCTTTAACTACAAGTATTAAATCTGCTTTCCTTATAGTTGAAAGTCTGTGTGCGATTATAAATGAAGTTCTTCCATGCAATATATGATTTATTGCATCTTGTATTAGTTGTTCTGTATGTGTATCAATAGATGATGTCGCTTCATCAAGTACAAATATCCTTGGATCCGCAATTATAGCTCTCGCAAATGATACAAGCTGTTTCTCACCTGTTGAAAGTCTATCTCCATTTTCTCCTACATCACTTTCGTATCCTTTATCGAGCTTTGCAACTACTGTATCAGCAGACACAGCTTTTGCTGCTCTTTCAATTTCTTCATCTGTTGCATCAAGCTTTCCATATTTGATGTTTTCTTTAATTGTTCCTGAGAAAAGATGCGGGCTTTGCAATACATATCCAATGTTTGAATGCAACCACAGCTGGCTTCTCTCCTTGTAATCAACACCATCTATGAGTATTTGACCACTTGTAGGCTCATAAAATCTACAAGCAAGGTTTACAAGTGTACTTTTACCAGCACCTGTTTCACCTACTATTGCAACATTTGTTCCTGCAGGTATTTTAAGTGAGAAATCCTTTAATACCTCTTCTTCCCCATCCGGATATGTAAAGCTAACATCTTTAAATTCTATATCGCCATTAATACTCTCCCAGTTTTCTTTTTTAGGATGAATATTATCGCCGTATTTTGCTATAACCTCATCTGTATCTTGTATCAAAAGCTCTTGTTCTAAAACTCCAGAAACTCTTTCGATATTTGCCTGTAATGATATAAAATCTGCAAATATTCTAGCTAGGTTTTGAATAGGTTCAAATATGCCTATTGAATAAGCTAAGAATGCACTTAACTCACCTATCTTAAATATTCCATCAAGAGCATATTTTCCACCTCTTGACAGAACAATTGCAGTTGCTAATGATCCTGCGAATATTATAATTGGTATAAATACCGCATTTAATCTTGCCATATGAACATTAGCACCATACATCTTTTCTGTTGTATGCTTAAAGCCTTTAAAATTCTTATCCTCTATAACTAGTGTTTTACTAGTCTTAGCTCCTGTAATACATTCATTAAATTCACCTGTCATTATAGCATTTGTTTTTCTTATAGTACGGTTTGCACTAAGTAGTTTTCCTTGGAAATACATTGTAGCTATCGCCATAACAGGTATAATTAATACTACCAACAATGCAAGCTTATAATTTAGTATAAACATAGCTATAAATACACCAATTACATATACCAACGCCCAAAACATGTCAACTATTCCCCAGGCAATAGATTCACCTATTCTACTAGTGTCACTTAATACCCTAGACATCATATAGCCTACTGGTGTTGTGTTATAATATGATAGTGATAGTTTTTGAAGCTTTGTAAATACTGCTTCTCTCAAGTCAAAACCTAAACGCATTTCTATAAACATAGAAAGCCTTGTAAATCCATACACAGCAATCACCTGTGCGATAATTACAATAACATAGAGCAATGTAAAGATCTCTATACTATCTAGCTTGTTTTCCATAATTATATTATCAACAATATAACTTTGGAATAACGGCATTGATATATCTGTCAAAGCAAGTAGTAACATTAATACTGTTACTCCAATAAGCTTGAACTTATATCTTGCTATGAATGGCATTAATTTCATCCATATTTTTATATTAAAGGATTGTTTCGTATCATCTTGTTCTTCATAATATGACATGCTGTCACCTCCTATATTTCAATGTCCGACATATTCATTTGAACATCGTAAATATCCTTGTATATGCCTTCTCTTTTAATTAATTCTTCATGAGTTCCTATATCAACTATTTTACCCTTATCCAATACCATTATATTGTTAGCTTGCATAAGTGTTGTAATTCTGTGAGATATTAGAATAGTTGTTGCACTTTTTCTATTAGTTTTTAGAGCAGCTCTTATTTTAGCATCTGTTTCAGAGTCAACAGCTGAAAGTGAGTCATCAAAAACCATTATTGGTGTATCCTGCATAAGCATTCTCGCTATTGCAACACGTTGTTTTTGTCCTCCTGACAAGGTTACTCCTCTTTCTCCAACAATTGTGTCATATCCCTTGGCAAAGCCCTCAATTGAATCCTTTACACATGCTGTAGAAGCAGCATTTTCTACTTCCTCCATGTTAATCTCTTCCTTAGTTATTGCCATGTTTTCCCTAATAGTCTTTGAATATAGGAAAGGCTCTTGAAGCACCATACCAACATTTTTTCTAAGATGACTTAATCTTATATTATTAATATTAACCCCACCTATTGTTATTTCACCATTGCCTTCTTCAATATCATATAGTCTATTCAAAAGATGCATAATTGTTGTTTTTCCAGAGCCTGTTCCTCCAAGAATTGCAAAGGTCTCTCCACCTTTTATCTTAAAGCTCAAATTCTTTACAATAGCACTGTTTTCTCCGTATTTAAATGTTACATTTTTAAACTCAATATCTTTTCCCTCGAAACTTGGAGTAAGTGCATTTTCATCATCAAACTCTTCTTCCTCATTCAATATCTCAGATATTCTTTTTAATGAAACCTTAGCTTTACTCATCTCAGATAAAACTCTTCCAAAAGCTCTTATCGGCCATACTAACATTGAGTTATATGATACAAAAGCTAAGAATCCTCCTAAGCTTATATTTCCATGAACTGCTTCTATAGCACCAAATACTATTATAGTTAAAACCTGCATTCCAGAAAATAAATCACCTATAGACCAGTAATATGATAACTGCTTGCCTAGTTTTATCCAAAGATTAGCAAAATTGCTGTTTTTCTCTTCGAACTTATCAAGCTCATATTTTTCTCTACCAAAAGCCCTAACTACTCTTACACCAGTTAAGTTTTCCTGTGCTGTTGAATATAAAACACCATCTGCTTCATCTGCATCTTGAAATCTTCTAGATATTATTCCATAAAATACTCCAGTATAAGTCATGATTATAGGAATAAACAAAAGTGCTAAAAGAGACAGTTTAACATTCATTGAAAACATTAATATTAGAGCAATAATAATTAACATACATATTCTAAAAAGCTCTGATAGCTGTGCAGCAATAAATCTTCTTATTAAATCAACATCAGCTGTTGCCCTTTGAATTATATCACCTGTTTGATTCTTTGTATGCCAGCTATATGGTAATCTTTGAATGTGAGTATACAAATGGTTTCTTAGTTTTTTTACTAATCCCTCAGATCCCTTAGCGATAGATACCTTGCTAATATAATCACATATACATGTTATAGCTGCAAATGCTACAACAAACAAAGCTGGTATCCATAGATTTTGTCTTATGTATTCAATTCCACCAATTGATTCAATCATGCTAATAAATATATTAGGTAGATTGAGTTCTTCGTTCTGTAACACCGAATCTACAGTTATCTTAATAACCTGTGGAGTGGCAAAGTTTACAAAAACTCTTACAATAATTGATATTGCAGTTAGTATAAACAAGCCTTTTAGTCCTTTAGTATACGGCATTAACAATCTAAATCCTTCATTTTTTTCTTTTTTCTTTTCCATTTTTGCTATCATCCCTTTCTGTTTTATGTCACCAAGTGTCGTAACATTATTGTCACAAGATATTAAGCCCACGTAAATCTATCACAATCAATTTATCTAATCCCCAATATCCTATTCTTATTTGTTAATTGCACAAAAAAATCCAGACAGGTTAGCTTTCATAAGCATTCACCTTCTGGATTAAGCGCTAAAGTTATTATTTAACAATATTTTAATAAGTATATTTACTTTATATTATTAAATTACTTCGATTTAACGAAGCTATGTAACAAATCTTAGATTTGTCTATCATACCTTTGAAAAAATATTAGCCGCAGAAATCTATCTCCTCAAAAGTATTATCGAGGCAAAAAGATGAGCAAGTATAAGCTTTATAATTTCTATTTAATTTTTGTGAATTGCATGTTGTCCCTGTTACTAAATTTACTAATAATCTAAACATCTTTTTAACCTCCTTTATTTTATTTTTGAACTTTGTCTCTCGACAAAGTTTACACTCTCTTGTGCAACATACATAGTTTACCATTAAATAGTGTATGTAAATATTACAAGATTATTACAGAATTTTACTTGGATATAATTTGAAATTTTATAAACATCTAATTTCATTTGACAATCAATACATATCTTGATAAAATTATTGAAAATAAAAGATTTTGACATTAGGAGGATCATCTGGGTATGAACAAGAACTTTTTGTTATTTAAGACCTATTTATTAGCAGGAACATTCACATTTTCTGGCGGGCTTGCTATGTTACCAATTATTGAAAAGGATTTATGCCAAAAATATAATTTAATCAGTAAAGAAGATTTTTATGAGTATGCTGCTCTTTCACAAACATTTCCAGGAATTATAGCTCTTAACAATGCATTTTTAGTAGGAAAAAAAATTAATGGAGTATCTGGTATGGCTTTTGCTGGCATAGCAGCTGTTTTACCAGCTTATGTTTTTATGGCTTTAGCTACACTATTATATAGTTTAATACCTAAAAGTGGCCCTGTGATAGCCGCAATGACTGGTGTTCGTGCTGCTTCAGCTGCCTTTTTATTTGCAGCAGCATATACAACTGCAAAATTTAACTTGAAATCAAAGGCAAACATATTTATTGCTATCATGTGTTTTATTTTCACATTATTTAGTTTACTTGATGTGCCAATTTTGATAATTCTTTCAGCACTAATTGGCATATTATACATGAAGCTTAAAAAAACTCCTGGGGGTGACAGCAAATGATATTAAGAATATTTATCTCATTTTTAAAAGTAGCTTTTTTAGGCTTTGGTGGCGGTTATGCAATGCTCACTCTGATTTTTGATGAAGCTTCTAAATTTGGAATGACATTAGCTCAATTTGCTGACCTAAACGCTCTAGATTTATTAGTTCCAGGACCTATAGCTGTCAATTCAGCAACATATGTAGGACAGATGTATGGTGGGTTTTTAGGCGGAGTTTTAGCTTCATTTGCAGTATGTTTTCCTTCAATGGTTTTTGTTCCTCTTTTTTCAAGAAATGAAACTAGAATTAAAAACAACAAATACTTAAGTACAGTTTTATCAAGTGTTAAGGCTGCATCTGTTGGTTTGATATTTGCTGTAGCTATAAATTTAATGCTTTCAAATGTGTTTAATGTACCTAATATTTTTAGTATATTAAGCATAAATGTCGATTGGCTTTCGCTAGTTATATTGATCTCTGCGTTTGTTCTTCACATTCGTTATGATATCAATCCTATTCTGCTTACATTAGCAGCAGGAATTGTTGGTTGGTTATCTTATCTAATAGGAATGTAAATATAACAAATAAAACTACATTATAATTACTTAATTTTAATAAAATTTTAATAAGATATTTATTAAACCTTATTATATTAAAGTTTATATGGCTTTGAACATATTATTTAAAAGTTTAATATATGATAAATGACTAAATTTAACTTAACTTAAAATTTCCTTGCAAAAAACATTGTTAATATATATACTTATCTTGTATGAAATTTAGAATCCTATTATATAATAGGTTTTGACAAGTATTTAATTAATAAATTATTATAAAGCTATATTATTAGCAGAAAGGATTTAACTATGGAAAACAAAAATATCGGATTTGGAACGAAGGCTATTCATGCTGGAAACAAAAAGGATACTCAATATGGCGCACTAACTATGCCAATTTATCAAACATCAACATTTTATTTTGATACTTGTGAACAAGGTGGAAGAAGATTTGCAGGTGAGGAAGAAGGATATATATACACAAGACTTGGTAACCCAACAACATGTATGTTAGAAGATAAGGTTGCAGCTCTTGAAAATGCTGAAGCTTGCGTAGCCGTTAGTTCTGGAATCGGTGCAGTAAGCACAATTTTTTGGACAGTATGCAAGGCTGGTTCTCACGTTATAGCTGATGGTACATTGTATGGCTGTACATTTGCATACCTAAACCATGGTATGACAAGATATGGAGTAGAGGTAACATTTGTTGATACTTCAAATTTAGAAGAGGTAAAGGCAGCACTTAGACCAAATACAGCTGTTGTTTATCTTGAAACTCCTGCAAACCCAAATTTAAAAGTTGCAGATATAAAAGCTGTAGCTAATTTAGCTCATAATTACAACAAAGATATCAAGGTTATTTGTGACAATACATTTGCAACACCTTATCTTCAAAGACCATTAGAATTAGGAGCTGATGCTGTTATACACTCAGCAACTAAGTATTTAAACGGTCATGGAGATGTTATAGCTGGATTTATATGTGGCTCAAAGGAACTTATGACTCAAGCTAGATTGTTTGGACTTAAAGACATGACAGGCTCAGTTATGGGACCATTTGAAGCATTCTTGATTTTAAGAGGATTAAAAACTCTTGAAATAAGAATGGACAGACACTGTGAATCAGCACAAAAAATTGCAGAATATTTAGAAAAACACCCTATGGTAGAGAAAGTATATTTCCCAGGTTTACCTTCATTCGGAGGATATGAAATAGCTAAAAAGCAAATGTCTAAATTTGGTGGAATGATAGCTTTCGAAGTAAAAGGCGGAAGAGAAGCAGGAGCTAAATTACTTAACAGCTTAAAGCTTTGCACGATAGCAGTAAGCTTAGGGGATGCAGAAACACTTATTGAGCACCCAGCAAGCATGACTCACTCTCCTTACACAAAAGAGGAGCTTGCAGAGCAAGGAATATCTGAAGGTTTGGTAAGATTATCTGTAGGTCTTGAGAATGTTGATGATATAATCGCAGATTTAGAATATGGATTTAGTTGTTTGAAATAAGTGTTATATTAAAAATAAGCGATATTATGTGTATTTTGCATAATATCGCTTTATTTTGATTAACTGAATCGTATTTTTTGGCTGAGTAGCTAAGATATTATCAATTACACGACCTTCATTATTAGGCATTGGGTACTTATTGACATTTTATCAATCGAAAACAAAACAACAAATCATTACAAATACTGATTTGTTGTTTTGTTTTCCTTATTTTAATTATTATAATTTTTAAAAATTAGACTTATTTGTACTCCTATGCTACCTATAACAGATAGAATAAATAAAAAATAATAGATTGTAAAATAACTTTTATTTAAAGTTGCATTAAATGAGTATATAATAATTGGTAACCATATAAGTAAGTTTCCTGTTAAAGCAACAAGCAATTTTATTAATTTGCTTTTTAAGTTAAGCATTGACGTTAATGTTACTAATAGTCCCACAACTAATAACAACTCATTTTTCTTTACAAAAATTGCTCCTATATCAAAAGTTAATCCCTTAATATCTATCCAAATAAATGGTGTAAATATAAAAGGAAATACAAGAACAAGTATCTTTATTCCCACTAATCTGTATTTAGTCACGAATTCTAGCATAAGTTCCACCATCAATTCCTGCACTTTCCCAATTGTTATTTGTAGAACTTGTCCATTCATGATAATTAGTTGTATGTTGAGCAACTTTATAATCATAGTAATCATAACTACCAATAAAACTATCTACTTGTGTAACAAATGCTATATGCTCCCAATCGCCATCACTACTTCTATCAACACCTATTATACTCCCAGCACTTATATTGTCAGAAAAATCAAAGTGGTCTTGAGTTGTATATACAACACCCATATATCTAGCAAAAACATCTGCCATAGTCCATGCTCTTGAATGTTTATGCTCTTTGAAACCAAGCCAATTTGTTACAATCTTATGCCACCACCCAGAAAGTTCGCTATCATACTCTTCTTGCTCCACACCAGATGCTTCTAATATTTGAGAAACAAAATTAGTACAATCTCCATGTGAAAAATAGTAATAGCTATCTTTATTAGGGTTTACTGCGTAATTTATAGCATACTCTTTAGCTGGAGTTAAATTTATTTCTACATAAGGTGTAATTATATAATTAGTATATTTTTCATTCCAATAATTAATAGAATATGCAGAGTTATACGGCAAATTTTCAGCAATAATCTCATCTGTTTGTTTTTCAATTCCACTTACATTCATTGTTTTTTGTAAACCTATATTTACAGCTTCTTTAATAAAATTATTCTTTTCTGTATTCTCATAAATGTCGAAGAATGCCCTTAACATTCTATATTCATAATCTGACTCGTTTACTTTGTCATATAAATCTAAATCATACAAAGCATTAAACATTACATTATAATATTCTTTCCAATTTAAGTTAGATAAAGGTTCGAGTTCGTAATGAACTCTTAAAATTTTTATTAAATCATAACATATGTCATTAATTTTTTCTATGGCATCTTTATATGATGAAAATTCTATAAGTAAATTATTTTCAACTCCATTTAATTTAATTGTTTGCAAATTGTTAGTTGGAAAAAGAACATCGAACTCTTTTTTTATACTAATAAATTCTATTTTATCTGCTACTCCTTTATCTCCATTACTAAACTCAGATGCAAAAGTAGAACAAAATGTTGATAATAGTAATGTAATTACTATTAATATACTAAAAAACTTTTTCATTGTATTATCCTCCTTAGATTTTTTGGTAGTGTCTATTAGACACTTTTATTTTTGTTTGATTTTTCCATGCACTTTTTTAATGTCCATTTCAGTCTTGTCTGTGATAAACTACACTTTCAACGATATCACTTCTTTCTAAATTTATTTAAAACAATTTCTCATTCTTCATTTTAAAATGTAAGTTCTGAAAAATTGTAAATGATCTAAAATGATTTTAGTTCTTTACATATATAACCTTAAATAATTATAAACGGGGACAAAATATTCAATTTTTTATTCATAAAATATTGTTTTGCTATATTTTATATAAGATTCAACCTGTTTCATGTTAATGTCATATGCTTTATGTGTTAATTTTAAGTGATATGTTCCTTTTACTACAAAGTAGTTTGTAGCTAACCCAATATAATCTGCATCTGATCCAGACCAAGTTTTTACTGTTGTCCATTCTTTATTTTTATACTCTTGCAGTTCCATTGTAATCCCTGCTAAATATCCGTATAAAACATAAGTACTTCCTTAACAAGTAAGTTTACCAAGCGTTCCAAGAGAAATGTTATTTGTGTCATTTGTTATTACAATATTTTGAGGTGTAATAACAATATTTTTGTCTTTATCATATGATTGTGCAAAAACAAAAAGTGATAAAGTAAATGACAGTATGATAATAAGTATCGTCACTTTAATTAGTAATTTTTTTCTCATAAAAAATCCTCCTAAATTATTGTTATACATATATAACTTAATTCAAGAGGAAACGGGGACAAAATATTTTAAATTATTTTTTGTTTAATGCTTATTAAATTTTTCTGCTATTTTTATTATTTCTACTTTAGGTATATTACCCATAATAGTAAAAGCAAATTCATCATTATGCCATATCAAAGCATTTATATTTTTATTTTCACTATAGACTGCTTCATATCCATTT
>JAEAME010000395.1_pt1 | contig 46471 bp, 41 predicted proteins | sample 8958731 | NCBI WGS metagenome assembly JAEAME01 (sample SAMN16933194, study PRJNA681113) | bioreactor sludge metagenome | isolation source: anerobic bioreactor sludge (Control) | place: India:Bengaluru | collected 2018-10-24
ACCGCTTGTGCGGGCCCCCGTCAATTCCTTTGAGTTTTAGCCTTGCGGCCGTACTCCCCAGGCGGGATACTTAACGCGTTAGCTTGGTTAAACAATACTGAGAGGGTCGATTCTCCCAATATTTAGTATCCATCGTTTACGGCGTGGACTACTGGGGTATCTAATCCCATTCGCTACCCACGCTTTCGTTCATATAGCGTCAGGAGTGTTCTAGCAAACTGCCTTCGCCATTGGTGTTCCTGCCGATATTAACGCATTTTACTGCTACACCGGCAGTTCCGTTTGCCTTTCCCACCCTCTAGCCCGCTAGTTTTTTTGGCAGCTTCGGGGTTAAGCCCCGAAATTTAACCAAAAACTTAACGGACAGCCTGTGAACTCTTTACGCCCAATAAATCCGGATAACGCTTGAGGCACTCGTATTACCGCTGCTGCTGGCACGAGTTTAGCAGCCCCTTATTCCTCTGGTACCATCAAAGTTTTTCCCAGAGAAAAGCAGTTTACAATCCGAAGACCTTCTTCCTGCACGCGGCGTCGCTCCCTCAGACTTTCGTCCATTGGGGAAGATTCTTGACTGCAGCCTCCCGTAGGAGTCTGGGCAGTGTCTCAGTCCCAGTGAGGCGGGTCGTGCTCTCACACCCGCTATCCGTCGTAGCCTTGGTAAGCCATTACCTTACCAACAAGCTGATGGACCATAGGCCCCTCCCGAAGTAATAAATCTTTACGCCCCAGTCATATGACTGGGGAGCACATCCGGTATTAGCCCATCTTTCGACAGGTTATTCCGAGCTTCGGGGTAGGTTACCAATGTGTTACTCACCCGTTTGCCACTCTCCGGCATAGCCGGAGCGTTCGACTTGCATGCCTAAGACACGCCGCCAGCGTTCATCCTGAGCCAGGATCAAACTCTCATTGAAGTTTTTTTCTGGATATCAGTCGATATGCCAGAAACCCGAACCATGTAAGGTTCGGGACCCCGCGCACTACGTGGCGCGGGGCTATGAATTGATAGAAATTATGTTTTTTTGGAACCTTTCTTATCACTTTATGGATGTCAACGTGCAATTTTTTTATACGTCGTTACTCTCAGAAATTTGACGTAGAAAAAACAGCGGTACCCAATTTATTTAGATATCCCTGTTTTTTCTCGTCTGATTTAACGAACTTTTTTGCTTATAATTAAGTCAAATATTGTCTCCTTTTGCTTAATATTAGCGAATTTTTATTTTAACAAGTTTTCCACTTGCACCTAAATAATAAACCAATTTTGCTAACCTGTCAAGAAAAGACTACTCGGTACCCAAGCTGAACCGGCGAAAGAAAAATATCCCGCGCAAAGCCGTCAATATTATGATTATACCTAAAATCGCGATAATAGTGCTAAATCCGAATATATCTGTCAACAGACCAATAACTAATACTGGAAGCAGACCCATTGTGTTTATTATGGTGAATAAGCCACCAAAAACTCTGCCTCGATCTTCAGAAGGTGTGCGCTCGTGCAAAGCGGTCTGTGCCGAGATGATAATAAACGGATCGGCAAAACCTGAGCTGAAAGCTAAAATGAAAATATATATTCTCAAAAAAGTATCGGTTGGTATATTAAAACCATTGTTCAACAGCGTTGATTGTATGACGGGCCAGAGGGCTAACAAAAATAAAGTAACGCCGTCAATAAATAAACCAGTGGTAATTAATAAGCTTTTACTAACTCTGTGTTTCAGCTTATTTGCCAGAATCGCCCCGAAGAATGCTCCCAGGCCGATCGGTAAAATAATAAAGTAACTTATATCAGTTATACCAATGCGTAGGAAATCTTCGGCAAAAGCGGGAACCAGGGAAATAAAGCCTCTTTGAATGCTGAAAACAATAGCCACCTGTAAAATAACGAATCTAATTACCCGGTGTGTAATTATAAATTTAATTCCTTCAACCAATCTTTTCCACAAAACCCGCCAGTCAAAAAACCCCTGAGTTTTGATTTTTAGATTTTTCAAATGATCAGCCAGCGGCGGGAGTAAACTGTTTAATGAGGCGGCGCATAAGTAGAGTGACATAATAATGAAAAATGTGATTCTTGCGTCATAGTGCTCCAAAATTGGGCCAGCTACCGTATAACCGACTAAAAAAACCGCATAGTTGGTAAATGAATAAATACTATTGGCGGTAAAAAGCTGTGCTTTCGGCACAAGAGTCGGAATCGAAGATACCTCGGCCGGACTAAAAAATTGGGCGACGACAGATAATAAAAAAGCAACGGCCAGCAGGACATACGGTTCGCTGACAAAAATCATTGCAATTATTACTATAATAAATCGTAAGCCGTTGGAAAGAATTAAAATTGTTTTGCGATTAAAACTGTCGGCTATTGTTCCGGCAAAAGCTGACAACAAGATGGGCGGCAGGCTGATTAAAATCACAAGAACGCTGACAAAAGTACTTGATTGAGTCAGTTTGTAGATAAGGATAATTAAGCTGAAATTAAAAAAATTTTCAGCCAGTTTTGAAGCAACCTGAGAACCCCAAAGTTTAAAGAAACTCCTATTGGATAAAATACTGATGTATCTGCTAAGCTCCATTATTTTTTCTTTCGGCGACGGTTTTGGTTGCGCCAGTTTTTGATTTTTAAATGGTTGCCCTGAAGAAGCAATTTTGGAACAGCCTTGCCTCTAAAATTAGCGGGTCTGGTGTAGTGAGGATATTCGGCGATATTTAAGTTCTTTGCGAAAGACTCATCTTGAGCAGAATCGGCATGCCCCAATACGCCCGGTATCAAGCGGCAGGTTGAATCAACAATAATCATGGCGGCCAGTTCGCCGCTGGTTAAAACATAATTACCGATTGATAGCTCTTCGTCTACGTAATTTTTTATCCTTTCGTCAAAACCCTCATAGTGCCCGCAAATTAAAACTAAGCGTTTATTTTTTGATAGCCTTTTGACAATATTTTGATTTAAAGTCCGGCCGCGCGGCGTCAGCAGAATTATTTTGGCGCCGTTTTTTTTCTTAAGCGGCAAAACACCCAAATTTTTCAACGCATAATATATTGGTTCAACTTTCATAACCATGCCCGGACCGCCGCCGTACGGACGATCATCCGTAGTCCGATGCTTGTCTTGCGTGTAAGTTCGAATATCGTGAATTTTCAAATCAACCAGCTTTTTGCCTATCGCCCGTTTAATTATGCTTTCATTAAAATAAGAATTAAAAATTTTTGGAAAAATTGTCAAGATATCGAATCTCATAAATTTACAACACAAAAACCGCTATGTTGATTGTATCATACTCAGCGGCTTTTGTCCTCTCAATTTGTGTTTATAGTTTTAGATCTTCCATGCCGGTGTCGGCAGCTACGTCTGATTTAGCACCACCGGACCTGTTGCCACCCTTGCGAAAACCCTCTGGTTCGTAAATCTTCAGGTTTACGCGCGCGTGGTGTTTAGCGCCGACTACCCGTAATAGAGTGCGCAGCGCTTTGGCTGTTTGCCCTTGTCGTCCGATGACTTGACCAAGGTCTTGAGGATTGACTTTCAGGGTGATGAGGACACCCATCTCGTCAACTGATCTTTCAGTGGTGACGTCCTCGGGACGGTCCACCAACATCTTGACCACGAATTCAATAAACTCTTGGTCTTGCTCTTGTTTCGCCATTTCAAGTGTACAGTTAATTGTAACGTTCTATAGCCGGATAAGCTGTTCGACTAGCTCTCGTACAATTTGAGAGGTTATACAGCCATGGCTACATATTTTTATTATAGAATACGGTTGCTAGTTGTCAAGTTGATTATTTTTTTCGACTAAACCAGATTTTTTTAAATACTGGCAAAGAGGCGGTTGATAGAACAAAGGCGGCCGCTGGCACAACCGAATTTAGCCAGGGGCTGGATAGGTTGGCAGTATAAAAAAACAACACAATTACCAAATAGGTCAATATCATGATGATTATACGTCTGGTCCAGCTGGTTTCCCATGCCTTGTCAGCTTCGACGCGCCGGTTGCGTTCTTTAATTAGTTCAACTTCTTTGTTTAGAGACTCCAGCGATGTCATTTATTTTTCGGGCTTAGTTGTTTCCGCTGACGGAGTAGCTTTTTTTTCTTCAGCCGATTTAATCTCAGCTGATTCTACTATTTTATGTTCTTCTGCTGATTTGGCCGGTTCAGCTTTGGCCGCGGGGCCAGCGCCAGCTTTTATTTTTGGTTTAGCTTCTCCGTCTTCGGGTTTCTTTTTCTTCGGTCGCCAGCTGGTAATCTTTTTGGCATCAATAATTTTTTGATCCACCAGAAGATTATGGATAGTCGGTGATACTTCAGCGCCTTTAGCTATCCAGTATTTAATTCTTTCAGCGTTGATCTTAACTTCCGAAGGAGTGAGGCGAGGATTATATGTCCCGAGCTGTTCGATATATTTACCAAACACATCCTTTGTTTTTTCAGAGATTATTATCCTGAAAAATTTTTGGCTGCGTTTACCGATTGGCTGTAGTCTAATGGCTAACATAAGGTTTAATGAGGAATAAAAAATTGAAAATAAAGAATTGAATTATTTAATTTTACATTATTAATTTTTAATTATTCGTTTATATGAGCACTTGATGGTTAAAATGATAATAGCGGATATCGATATTACTGTCAACACTATTACCTACACTGTTCAATCTATTTTTCTAAATCCCTCAAACGTCTTTCTCTTTCACTGTTCATCGCTCTGTTATATATAATTTCCGCTTTGTCCCGCCAAAGTCTTTCCCAGGCATTTTTGTCATACTCAGATTTGTTTCTGCTCGCTCTGTCTTCCCATTCTTTTGCTGAGTGGATAGCTCTATCGTTGAACTGTACTTTTAATACTTCTCTTACTTGCCCCTGTTCCATGGTGGCATATCCGCGTTTTTCAAATTCCTGATTTATTGCATCTCGGGCAATTTCCTCAAGCTCTTGAATAAGTGCATTTTCTAATTCGGGATTGGCTCCTCCTTCCTGAAGCATTGCAGATACAAACGACTCTTTTGCTTCAACGGCCTTTCTCTCCCAATCGCCTTGCTCGGTTGAAGTTTCGTTCTGGCCGACAGCTTCCGGTGGAATAAATTTTTCTTGTTCCATAATGATAATTAGTTATTAAAACAAAATATTATTTTAACGGTTGCCATGTCTGTTTATTACCCCTTCAGCCTCCTCCATTCTGACGGACAGAATCTTGGACACGCCATCGCTTTGCATAGTTACGCCATAAAGAATATTAGCTTTCTGCATAGTTGCACGATTATGAGTAATGGTAATAAATTGGGTTTTTCCGGAGAGTTCATCTAAAATATTTGCGTATTTTATTGAATTAGCTTCGTCTAGAGCGGCATCCACTTCATCCAGCACTACGAAAGGCGAAGGATTGTTGGCGATAATCGCGCAGATTAAGGCAATAGACGTTAATGCCTTTTCGCCGCCAGACAGCGCATTAATATTGCTGAGACGCTTACCGGGCGGAATAGCCTGCATGTCGATTCCGGTGATAGCCTTGCCCGTTACTTTTGGTTCTTTACCCTCTTTTTTTTGATCAGAACCTTCAGACTCCTCTGATTCGGTCTCAGCCTCTTCTGGTTCATTAAAAATATCGGTTTTTTGCAGTATGAGTTTGGCTGAACCGCCACGGAAAAGCATTTTAAAATAACGAGTAAATTTTTGGTTTATTTGCTGGAAAGCTTCGTCAAATTGTTTTTTAATTGTTTCATCGAGCTCATCAATGGCTTTTTCGAGCGAAGCAATAGCTTTGATTAGATCGTCCGATTGAGTTTTAAGAAAATCATGCCTTTCCTTAGTTTGTGAAAATTCAGTGGTTACACCCTCGTCAATTCCTCCAATTAACTCCAGCTGATGGTTTAACTGATGTATTTTGTCCAAAAGAATAGAAGGCGAATTCTTGGTTGAGAACCTGGTATAATCTTTTTGGATAGTGTTTAGAAGTTCGTCGGGAACTTCTTCTTTCATTTCTCGGTCAAGGTCTTCGCGGCGGGTTTCTAGCCGGGCCTGCTTGACTCTCAATTCGTTTAATTCCTGGGCGATATGATTTAGCGTGTTCTGGTAGTCCCTGAACATTTTCTGTAAGCGGAAGAGCTGATCCTTTTTTTTCTGCTCCTCTTTATTGAATTCCGTGATTTTTTCACGCGACTCTTTCAGCTTTTGATCGTATGCTTTAATTTTCTCGTCTATTTCCCTGTATTCTTTTTCTAGATTTGCCTGTGCTTTATCCGGTTCTTTCTGTTGTTGGCTGAGCCTGGCCAGGTCTTTGTGCAGGCGCTGACGTTCGTTTTCAACATCCAATCTTTTATCCTGGAGGATTAGCTCTTTTTCCTGAAGCGTACGCAGTTTTACAATTAAATCGTTAATCTCATTGACCAAGCTGTCTTTTGTTTTTAGAAAATTAGACAAATCACATTGCAGTTTTAGGACTTCCTCTGGAGTTGCGCCCGGCTTAGATCTGGATATTTCTTTGATGTAATTTGTCAGGCTTTGCTTGATTTCCCGAGCGCTTCTTTTTAATTTGCTGATGTCTTCGGGGCTGTTTGCCAGCGATAATAAATTCAAAAATTCATCATAACGGGAACAAATTTCTTCCAAGCGATCTTTAATCTCGGGCAGCTGGATAATCCGGCTGCCCGCCAGGCGTTCCTTGGCCAAAAACATAGACTGCTCGATTTCTTCAAACTGTTTGATGGTTTCAGACTGCTGTGATTTTTTCTTTTCCAACTGATGTTTAGTTACCGCTATTTTGTCTTGAAGAGGCTTTAGGTCGTCGGATATCTCGTTCAACAACCGATCAAGCGATTCGGTTCGTTTGACCAGCCAGACGCGATTGGCTTCGCCGGCCTGAGTTGTTTCAAATTCCCAGCGCCCTTTAAGGACGGCCTGCTCCTGAAGCAGATTATTTTTTTCGTAAAGAATTTGATTGTATTCTTTTTGCAATTGGCGGAAAGCATCCTCGCGCGTTGCTTCTGATTCCAATTGGTCAAGTTCAGTCTGGACTTTTTTCAAATTTTCCGTAGCCTGATTGTGTTGCTGTTTGATTGTCCGATATTCTTCAGCCAACTGATTTAATTGTTGCGATAAATCCTGCCAGATGTTTGAATAATATTCTTTTTGTATGCCGCGCAGTTCTTGTTCAATAGTTTCGCGGCGCTCTAAACGCCTAACCTGCCTGGTCAGGGAGCGCAGACGGGGCTCTATTTCCTGGAGCAGCAGTTGGGCTTGTTGTAAATTTTCTTTTGTTCGAAAGAGTTTTTGCTGGGCTTGTTCTTTTTTAATCTGGTATTGACGAACACCAACCGCTTCGTCAAAAAACTCTTTTCTTTCCTGAGGAGTGGCGGTCAGAAATGAATCAATCATGCCTTGACCGATGACCGAATAACTTCGTTGGCCAAAGTTGGATTTTGCCAGAAGCAGTACAATATCCTGCAAACGTGTTCTTTTTTTGTTGATGTAGTATTCACCTTCGCCGTTACGATAAATCCTCCGCGTTATCACAACTTCCGGATATTCTATTGGCATGGCGTTATCCTCGTTGTTTATGGCTAAAGAAACCTCAGCCATGCCTAGCTTGGCTTTTTTGTCCGAACCTGAAAAAATAACATCTTCAGATTTTTTCCCACGGAGTATTTTTAAGCTTTGTTCGCCCATTACCCAGCGTATAGCGTCGGCCACATTGGATTTGCCAGAACCATTTGGTCCGACTATGGCAGCTATGCCTCGATTGAACTCCATTGAGGTTTTGTGAGCGAAAGATTTAAAACCCTGAATATCGATGCGTTGAAGATGCATAAAACTAAAAAAAATAAAGACAACTGAAACAATTATACACGAAGTACAAGATTATTTCAACCCAATTTTTATACAAAAAAAGGTATCCCGAGAGGGATACCTGGTTAAAGTGTGCTTGTCTGCCTGGAATGGTTTTGCCGGTGAGGGCCCTACCAGTCCAGCCAGATCATGATGTCCAGCGTCCAGCAGCACAACCGTTGATGAATTCCTTCATCGTTGGCGCAGCAGTCGATCATGTACTGGCTGATCCAGGCCTTGGCCTGATCGGGCTGTTCGAACGAGATGGTGCCGGTGTCCTGGTCGATAGTCGGCACGTACGCGGCCGGCAGGCTGGCTGTCAGGAAAAGAGCCAGCAGGATGATGCAAGCGAATCGTTTGGTCATCGGAGACCCCCTTGGCTGGCCGAGCTTGGCTCGGCTTTCAAACCCGCCTTTCCCTTTTTGTCTGTATTGCGTGGATGGCGGCGGGTACACTTGTTTCAGAATCAGTTCTCGCTGCGAGCCTGGTCTTCTGGCCGCTTGGAACCGCGGAAGTGAAGTCTCACTACTTCTGATGGATCGTATATCCGGTCAAAGGCCAGAAAGACGTACCAGACTTTATTGCCCCTGCTTTCCGAAGTGAATTCGGAATAGCTTACCTTTTTCTTGTCCCCGACTTTGGGAAATAGGTAAATCATGGCCGGCCGGGTCTTTTTGAAAAGACTCGTTTTGACCTGACAGGTTACGATCTCCCGTACCCTCGTTTCACTCCCATCGGCCAGAACCAAAGAGAGCGAATCGAGGTTGTGGTCGTAGAAGCCATTTGGGTCGTGCGGCTCAATCGAAACCTGGTACCAGATGTAGCCGTCCTGCGTGTCGCGCATGTGTTGGAAGGCGTAGAAGCCTTGATCGGCGAAGTAAGCGAAACGCTTTTCGGACGTGGTTGAGCCGGCCAAACGTTCTTCCTGGGTAAGCTTAGCCATGCCTTGGGGCAGTATGGCACCAATGGCGTCAGTCATGCGGAAAGTGTAGTTGGGCAGGCCGGTCTCCCACTTGAATTCAGGTCTTGCCTGAGATGGGTTGGCTGAAACCAGTGCGGCTAACGTGGCAATGAAAGAAACCAGTTTGCGCATAGCGCACCTCCTGGCTAGATGGCGATTGTCAAAAGGACTGAGCGGGTTGCTTGAATGGCAAGCTGCATTTACCGCTAGTATTTGAGATAAACTTAAGCCAATAATCGTTTTTTGTCAAGTTTATAAGCCGAACAAAATCAGTCCTTTATTCATTAAAAAATAATGATTGCGAGGAGGTCTTTTAAAAATATATTATTTTTTTATGACGCGTTAATAATCAAGGTGAATTCAGCCAACCAAAAAACCGTCCAGTTATGAACGGTTTTTTAGGTTTTCTATTCGCCATTACCCTTGCAGTTTTCCGGGCAGCAGGCTTGAACGCAGCCGCCGGACATGCAGACCTTAATCTGACCCCAAGTACATTTAGCTTGCTGACTTTGTTGCGGAAAGGCTTGAGCTGTTTGCGTGTCGGTTTTGAAGATTAATACAGTTAATCCGGCGAAGACGAAGATAGCTATAAGAATACCGACCATTAAATTTTTCATCCTATCACCCCCTTCCATTAATTTCTTATTTTTAGGGATTAGGCTCTCGAGAAAAAGGTGAAGAGATCCGGAAAAGACCTCTTCACCGAGATTTCGAAAGTTCAACCTCCTCTAGTTGAGAAGGATCATCTTGCGGTTGAATTCCTGGCCTCCAGCTGCCATCCGGCAGAAGTAGACACCGGCCGACGTAATCTGTCCATCGTCAGTGTTTCTCCGCCAGTCGACGCTATAACTGCCGGGAGTCAGTTCGCCGTCAACCAATGTCCGTATCAACCGTCCGCCGACATCGTAAACCCTGATTTGAACCAAACCGGTTTCAGCTAGTCCGAAACGAATTGTGGTGTTGCCGTATACCGGATTTGGGCTGTTTTGTCTCAGCTCAAGGCGGTATGCCGGCATGACCGTTTCGGGCGCATCGCAGGCGTAAGCAGCGTGGCGCAGCATCAGGCAAGGATCTCCGTACATGAAGTAAGAGAGAATCGTATTGTAGGCATCACTATCATCGATCGGATCAAGGCCGGCCAGCGCCTCGCATTGGGCCTGACGAAAACTCTCCATCGGCGGCCGGCTGAGATCCTCGAACGTCTTCTGCGTAGCCAGCGGCGCGATGATCTTGTTGCCGCTTTGCCAGCTGCCGGTTCCAGGAACGATGGCGGCGATGATACCGCGATCAGCGTCCTGAAGCAAGCGTATAAGGACAGTCTCGCCATAGTCCGGATTCATGGTTCGGAATTCGCCACCAGTGTCACAGGTGCTGCCGACCATCCAGCAGGGCCAGCTGCCGAATTGAATCAGGTTGATGTCAAAACCGGCAGACAATGATAGGAAGTGGCCGACGTTGTAGCGCGTGCTACGACTACTGGCAAAAAAGACTGCCTCAAGATCATTATTCCAGCGTTCAACCGTTGCCATGATTCTCTGCCAGGCACCCATGTAGTCGCTCTGTAGTAAGAGCTCATAATTGGTACCGGTTGGAAGAACTGAAACTACGTCTTCAGCAACGTTCAGAGCGTAAGCTCCGGAGCCGTCACCAAAGTAGAGGTCGACATCTCCGACGCAAAGCAATGTGATGTATGGATAGCCATCGATGCTTCCGTTGTCATACCACTGGATCTTCCAGATATAGCTGAGATACTGCCACTCCTCATGGAAAGGAAGCCGGGCTACTACCTTGGTCGGAAAATCCGATTGGCAGTAATGAGGCCCGTCGCCCCTGTACCAGTTTGGTTCGAAATAACCCAGGTTGTAATTACGTGGCGCTGGATCGGGGATCTCGCCGACTGGGATATCTTGACGTTCAGGATTTCCTTCTGGTGGGTAGCCAGCGTCCAGATAATCCTGCTTGATTTGATCCCAACCGTTCTGATTCCAGATGGTCTGATCAGTCCAAAGTCGATTGTGGCTGTCGCCGACCAGCAGAAAGAGTTGGCTGGGGTCCGAGGCAACGCGAGTAATGATACCGGTTTCGATTGCTTCTGGATTGCTGCCATACTCGTCCGCGATGTCGATAATCTCAACTTCGATGCCGTCATGCCAGGTCCGGTAGTCGGCGTGGTACCAGGCCGCGTTCACGAATTGCGGAGCGGCGAAGATTACCAGCCGATTCCCGGGAATACTGGAACGATATCCGTCACCAGAAGCATTGCGTCTCTCGATCCTCTCGTCGAGCCGAGCCCTAAGCTCCTCTGGTGTCGGATGAGGATCTTTGATTCGTTCAACCCTTTCTCTGGGAGCAACGATACCGTGGTCCATGATCCGTCCGTCGGTTTCGATCTCGACGAGCTGGTAAAGCGGGTAACTGGTACCCACAGACAGCTCGGTATGACCGATCCTCGGGTTTTCAATCGTCGCGACTACCGTATGTTGATCATCTTCCAGGCCCCAGATTTGGAGCTTCTGGGTTTGGTAGAGACACTCAATGTCGATTCGGGCAGTGCCGTTTTCATCAACGGTGAATGCTCCGATATCAGCCGCTGGATCCTGGCCATGTTTTAGACGCCAGACGCGGTCATTCGGCCCCTCTTCCCCATCTCCATCAAGCTCAGCGCTAGTGTTGTTTGCGCTGACGATTTGAGAATGAAGAGCCTTGAAGTACGAGGTCCCGAATTCTCCGTTAGCCGGCCTCACCGTCACGGTAAAAGTAGTATCGTTGTTCTGTATGGCATTAATGATTTCGATCGACGGAGGATTTCCGGGTCGAGTGATCTCGAAAGCATCCAGAACCGATCCAGAGGTTTGTACCTTGGTGTCAGTCAGGATTTCGAGCTCCATCTGTTGAGGTACCTGGTCGTTCGACTGGAAGCTAGCCCACTTGATATATGGAGCCAGCGTGGTAAAGCCGCCGTCGGTAATCGGTTCACGCATGTACAACTTGGCTGAAGCTAGCGTGAATCCCCACTTGGCGGTCCGATACCACCAATCGTCGTGCGTACCAGAAGCTTGACCGTCGAACCCGCCCCAAATGGCGTTCATATTGGTCGTGATGGATGAATACGGCAGTCCGCAATCATTCACGAACTCAACTCTTGCGCCGGGATAGGTAGATGATAGGACGGAACAGCAGGTTTCGATGTCGATGACGGCGTTGGCAAAGTTGCAGTACTGAGGGATTGATCCCCAACGGATTGAGACTGAGTAGCCGGAATGCGATGATGGTTCAGCGACGTAGAGTTCTCCGGCAAATCCGTGATACGTTTCGTAGTATTGTTTCATGGCGTAGCACTTCTGGAGACCCCAGTCGTTGTGACACCAAATCTCGATACCCTTGCCATCGGTACCGCCGTGGCCGACGAAGCACTTAGTCCCATCTCCGTCATTCTGTTCATCCCGCCAATCCAACAACATAGGATCGGCAGAGGTGACGGAATCAGGGACTGATGTGTTGCCGTACCAGGTTACGTTATAGCCCTGATGAGTTAAGGCATCTTCAGCCATTTCCCGAGCGCCGATGTCAAAACGGTAAACTTCGTAGACCAGGGCATTGTAGGAGCTGGGAGTCTCTGATCGACCGGGGCCTTCAGGCTCATCCTCGTAGGCCAAGGCCGGAGCAGCGCAAAAGATGCACAACCCGATCACTACCCAGAGGGGTAATTTCCAGGTTTGCATGTTACTGCCTCCTTTCTTGCGCCAAGAGGTCGCGCAGGAACTTCGAGTCATCCTCGAGCGGAGTGTTTTCAACGTCAATTGAGGCGACTGCTTCCTTCAGAGCCAGCCCGGTCAAGCCTTGATCAATCAGAGCGTTGACCGCGTCGATCGCCTCAGCTGTTTTCTGTTGTCGCTGTGGCGGAACGAACGTCAAGTAGTCTGAGCCGAGCAGAATCCAGCAACCCTCGTTGTATCTCTTCCAGAAACGGTCAATTTGCTGCTGGACTGTTTCTTCCGGATCACCGGCTTTGGGCTGTGGAACGGGGAACTGGGTCGGAATCGTCTTGATGAAAACATCCGGCAGTCCCTCGAACTGGATTGTGATCTCAGCCCAGCCGACCTCAAATGACTCAGCAATATCCTGATTGAGCTCAAGAGTGCCTACCCAGCAGTCCAGCCATTCATAGCGGGTCTGGGCAGCGGCGGCCGCGGCGTTGGCTTGCATCATCAGCAGATGAGCCCGCTTGAACGGATCACGCGGCCAAATCTGCAGCCTGTCGGAATAGTAATCCTCGCGCGGCAGTCGTGGCCAGTACTGGACGACGCCCTGGTAATAAGCGATGCCATCGCGCACCTCAAACCAGGGCTTCCCATTGACCTCGGTTCCGTAAGCCCAAAGCGGGCCACGAACCTGTTCGGTTGGCGGCTCAGTCGCCTGAGTCCGGCTGGAGCAGCCAGACAAGGAGAGCAGAACCAATAGACATAGAGTCGTAATACGGTACCTGGACATGGCACCTCCTCCTTTCAATTTAAGACTGAGTTTCCCTTTGGTTGACTGATGTATTGTCAAGGTGCAGTTACCCTACTAACCGGTTGTCTCTGAAATTTTTCCACAGGCAACCGGTGATGGGGAAGAAGCATAAAAAAGCGCCTCTTAAGTTTGTGAGGCGACGGCAGTTTTTGTTAACGAAGGGCTTCCTCCGCCGTGTCGGTTTCGCTACTAACTCCCCGCAGTCTGTTCCCATAAAGTATTTGCCTTTTGGGAAAAGCGACCATATTTCAAACTGCAGATCATCGCCTCACGTGTTGTTTTTTATGTCAAGGATTTTTTATTACAGTTCTTAACCTTAGTTAAGCACTAAAACATTGTCAAGACAATAGTTATCAACAGAAGTGGATTATTTAAATCAATAGCTAATGTTAGTAGATAAAAACGGTATAAAGCGATTGATTAAAGCCATATTATAATAAAAAAAGCACCCTATTGGTTTATGCCAAATAGGGTGTAATCTGATTTTATTAGTTATCCATGCCGTAGCAGATAACTTGGGTATTAATCCGGTTTATGCAGGGATCCTGCTCATCGTGCGGTCCTAACAGCAAGTCTCTGGCACATTTGATCACAATGACGTTATTGCCAATGATCCAAACGTAGTCCGTCAGAAAACTATCGTTTGCCAGAAGCTGAACTCTACGCACTAGAAACAGGTCATCTCGGGAGTATATATCAAATATCCCCAGGACGCCATCAGGCGTGCGCCAAGCGCCTTCGCCAGACAATACCCAGATCTGACCATCCGGACCAATGTTGATCTGCTCGATGGCTCGATGGTGGTCCATAATCTTGAAATTCATGTCATCAGGGTAAGGTAGCCCACGGCTCAGCGAGTAACTAATGCGTTTCTTCTCTTCCGGAGTTCGTTCAAGTGCAGGATGTTCTCGCGTGATGATGCGGACTGAGTTGTTCCGTTGATCAAAAACGTGAATCTCGTATTTCTCGAAAAAGGGAACAACATAGAGCCGGGAGCCATCAGTTACGAACCGGTGAGTGTAGTAGTTATCTTCCAACTCGTTGATCAGGGTGAAGTCTGCCGGGTTAGATTTGCTGAACAGCGTCCTCAGTTTCCGGCCAGCGCTATCGAACAAGGAAAGTTCTTCCTGAACATATTGTTCGTTTGCTTTCATTCGGAAGAAGATGCAGGCCAGAAGAAAATCGTTATTCCAGACCGTGCCATCACTGCAGTTAGCCATGGATTTAGGTGACTCCAGACTTTCAAGCACTGGAAAGATATTAGACTTGGGCGCACCCGATCTGTCATACAAAACGAGCTTAACCGGCAGAGATTGCATAACGGCATATCCGCCGGGAGTATTAAACGCACCGCTGGGATTGTGGAATTCGCCAGGTCCCTCTCCTTCACGCCCAATCAAGCGCCGGAATTCACCCGTCGGACTGTAAACCAGAAGCTCGTTCAATTGAGCGTCGAGTAGGCAGATATCGCCGTGCGCGTCTTCAAACACGTCTGTAATCTGTCCAATGATTTGATTTTCCCCACCGAGCTGCCAGCGTAGATGTAGATTAACATTAATAGTCTCTACCGTCCCAACGCTGGATGAAATATGGTCGCCTGAGGCCGGTTGGCCAATCAGTAAAATAGCACAAGCAATGAAGGCCAGTAAACCTTTCATATCTATATCCTCCTTTGCCAAAAACTCGTTTAGAGCCAAATGATTGTTATTGATCTATCAAAGAACAATAGGCATTACAATTTATTATTATATTTTTTTATTGTCAATAGTGAAATTTATTCGATTTTGTATTATCAAACCGACCTTCATGTTATCAATGATAGAACATTGAGCTAAGCACTAGCCCGGCGGCCAGTTATTCGCGGCGACTATAAGATTGAATTTAGCGATTCTTATTTATATCTTCTGCTGTCATCTAATAATGCTTTCGGGTAGATAAAAAAGCCCGGATGTTTTTGTGATATTTCCGGGCTGATCAGGTCTTGTCAGAACAAGTCATCTGATTTTATGCCTCTTCGGCGTAGTTTTCTGAAAAACGGAACAGCGAGACCGACCATGATGACTGTGATCAGAATCAGCCATTCCTTGCCGTCCATTTTCTTCATCACCTCCCTTCTCGGATTCAGAATCAGACTAAGCAATTCAGGGTTGGGTCAGCTTAACCCAGTTCTGCTTGGGCCTGATTCGTTCTGACCCTTGAGCGCACAAAGGACAAACGTCCGGGCTATCCCAAGTCTGGATGTCGTAGTGGACGAACCAGGCAATTGGCTGGCTTTCGATCTCGGTTACTTCGGAACGATGAACCAGCACCCCGACTATTGGCGCGAAACTTACGCTGGTGGAATTGCCCGATCTGATACCGTCGCGAACCGCCTGCAGGGTGGCTGACGTGGTCATAAGTTCTTCAATCTGCAGAACGACTTGATTGGGCTCGATTTGATGACGCTTCCAGAGCTGAGTCTTGTCCGGACCCTTCTCAGTGAAGTCATGCAGAGCGCCGGCACGAATGGCTACGCTGTGCGATAGAGCCGCTCCAGCGTGGTCAGAACCGATGACCCAGTCGATTGGACCTTGGTATAGAGATCTGATCCGCTTCAACAACTGTAAGGCCATGATGTCGCAGAGGTTCGTGTGTTTGAGAATACGGAGCACATCGATGAAGCCGTTACTGCACTTGCCAGTGGTCAGCTCGGCATGAGGATGCCGCGGATTGCCCGAGTGCAGCCATAATGCGCCGCACAAACGGGCAATATGCCCGAACTCATCCGCGGTGAGATCTCGTTCCATGAAGCAGCACGGCCCCAGCTGGCGCAATCCAGCGATATCCTGGATTGCCAAAACTTGTTTTTCGTCCATATAGCCTCCTGTCTAGATATTCAGAGCTTCTTGGATTTCACGCTGGATGAGATCATAGGCTTTTACCGGTCCGCCGATCTCAGCTGGTGGATTGGTCAGAGGGCGGCCGATGATGCAGCGATTTGCGCCTGCCCTGAGAGCGTCGGCTGGCGTGGTAATGCTGTCTCGGGACTGGTCGTCGCTTTTGGCCCATTCCGGTCTGATAGCCGGGGTGTTGATGCTTAGAACGTCGAGCTCCGAAGCCTGCCGTATGATCCTAGCTTCCTGAGCTGAGCAGATCAGGCCGTGTACGCCGGCTTCATGAGCCATCTGGGCCAGATTCAGAACAGCTTCTTCTCGGTCGCCGCCGAAGATTCTTCGGCTATCAGCATTGTCAATCGAGGTCAGAACAGTCACCGCCCAGACTTCACAATTGTCACCGCATTCAGCCACGACAGCCTTCATTCCCTTGATGCCGGTCGAAGCGTGAACATTGATGACCGCCGCGCCCGCTCGGACCGCGTTAGCAGCTGCTTTGGCCATAGTGTTTGGAATATCAGCCAACTTCAAGTCAAAGAAAGCCCGGGCGTCCAGCTCCTCAAGAAAACGGCTGGCCTCAGGTATTCCCATGCCGGTAATGATCTGCAGACCGATCTTGAACAGCTTAACTCTCTTGGCCACCAGCTTTTCAATCACCTCTTCAAGCGAAGAAAGATGATCCACGTCCAGTGCTGGAATGATCCTGTCTTCCAGCGGTAAGTCCAATCTTGGCATATCATGGCCCTCCATCAATAAGACCCTAGGTTGAAAAAGTACGAATATCTGGCCAAACCTTATCACATTAAAATATTTTTGGTCAAATCGAAAAACTCCCCGTTTTTCGGGAGGAGGTATTGGTGATTATCTAAAGTGTTTTCCAGAGAAAAAGGCCAATCAGAGTTATGCCGACAGCCACCTTAACTATCGTTCCGCCGACAAAACCGACCAAATGATAATTTTCCGTTTCGATTTTATAGATGGCGTCGCGGCCGGAAACTAGCTCGCCGATTACGGCGCCGACAATCGGCAAGATGACTAATATTGCCAAACTGTTGAAGCCAGCGCCGATAATCCCGCCAGCCAGTGCGCCGCCGACTCCCCAGAAACTGGCTTCAAGTTTTTTGGTACCGCGAATGCTGGCTATCAAATCCAATAAAAACACCAGCATTACCAGCAGGGTGGCGAGTATTAGGAAATTGGCGTCGATTTTTTCAAATTGAGTAGTGATGCCATAAATTACTACCACGCTCCAGAGCAAGGGCAGTCCGGGCAGGTGGGGAAAGATTGTCCCCAAAAAACCTATCACCATCAGCAGGGCGGTGACAATTATGAGTATTAAATTAATTGACTCAAACATATTATTAATGTTTAAGAATTCCAATTTTTTATTTTCAAAGCAGCTTGAGCGGCGGTTTGTTCGGCCTCCTGTTTTGAAGCGCCGATGCCCTTGGCTACTTCTCTGTCTCTTAGATAAACTCCGATAACAAATTTTTTAGCGTGATCTGGCCCGGATTCTGATATTACTTGGTAATGCGGCGTGATGCCTTCAATTTCTTGGCTTTTTTCTTGAAACAGGCTTTTTGGATCCAGGTATGAGCGGTTTTTTAATATCAATTCAAACTTTGGTATCAAAACGTGTTTAATCATCGACTCAGCCGCTTGAAACCCCCGATCCAGATAGATGGCGCCGATGATCGCTTCAAAAGTATTGGCCAGAATATAGCGGCGGGCTTTAGAATGATTATCCTTTGATTCGCCGCGGCTTAGATAAAGGAAGTCGTTCAAACCGATTTCTTCGGCTACATCAGTCAAAGTGTCGCTTTTTACCAGACTGGCACGCCAGTTAGTCAGCACCCCTTCATTTTTTTCCTCGTAAGTTTGAAAAAGATACTTGGTTACCGCCAGTTCCAGGACAGCGTCTCCGAGAAATTCCAGGCGTTCGTTGTGACCAAGCGGAAAGTCAGGATGTTCGTTTAAATATGACCGGTGAACCAGAGCTTGTTGTAAAAGTTCTTGATTTTTGAAAGTTATTCCCAGAATACTTTCAAGTTTTGAAAAGTCTTTCATAGCAGGTTAGCCATCAGCAGAGGGAGCCCGATATCCTGAAGTCGGATCTCTTGCTTCCTGCGCTGATGAAGGATTAATTATTATTTAGATGTGCTTTTGGCCTGTGTCTGCGAAGTCCCATCGTCCATATCTTTATAGATTGCGCCGAGGACGCCGTTGACGAATTTACCGGATGATTCACCGCCGAAAGTTTTAGCCAGCTCTATTGCCTCATTGATGGCGACTTTAGGCGGTATGTCTTCGACGAATTTCAATTCATATACCCCAATCCTCAAAATGTTTCGGTCAACAACCGTGATTTGTTCCAATGGCCACTCAGGCGCGTACTTGGTGATCAGGGCGTTAATTTCCGCTTGGTGTTTAAGCACCCCTTTGATTATGCTGAAAGTGAAGTCTTTGTCATCAAATCCCGGAGCGAATTTTTCAATGTTAGCTTCAGCCACCGCCGTTAAATCAGTCAACTTTTTATTGTTGAAATCCCATTCGTACAGGGTTTGCATGGCGAGGGTTCGGCCGAGGTGGCGGTTTGACATTGAAAGTGTAAAACTTATTTATTATTTCTTTTCTGATTTTTCCTCTTTTTTCTCTTCTTTCGTTTTTTTCTGACCGGGCTTCTTGGCTTTAATTTTGATATTCATTATTTCACGGCCGCGATAACTTCCGCAAAAAGAACAGGCTTGATGGGATCTGACCGGCTTTTTGCATTTAGGACAAATCTGCAGTTTTCTTTTAGACTGTTTGTAATACGCCAGGCGGCGGCGTTTGCCGGATTTTGTCGATCTTTTTGATGGTAAAGCCATATTTCTACTGTTATTATAGATTAAAATTTATAACTTTGCAAGTTTTGATAATAATACTGTTTAAATAAAAAAATCATTCAATCAGCAATCGTCAGGCTTTTTACTCGACAAAGGTAACCATGGCCACTTTATCAGACGTGGCATTGAAGCGCATCAACCGGACGCCCTGAGTGGCTCGTCCCAGTACCGATATTGATTTTAGCAATAGCCTGATTACCTGGCCTTTGCCCGAAATAATAATCAAATCTTCTTTTTCTCTAGCCGCGCTAACAATAAAAGCAGTTACTATTTTTCCGGTCTTAGGCGTAATGTTGGCAGTTTTAATGCCAGTGCCGCCGCGCCCCTGAACTTTGTAGAGTTTTAGCGAAGTCCTTTTGCCAAAGCCGTTTTCCATTACGACTAAAAGATGATCTTGGGGCTGGATTTTGCCCTGAGGTATGATGGCCATGCCGCAGACCTCGTCGCCTTTCTTTATCTTAATGCCTCTGACTCCGGCCGCGCCCCGGCCCATCGGCCGAACGTGCTTTTCTTTAAAATGGATGGCCTTGCCCTGCTGGGTAACCAGTATTATATTGTCTTGGCCGCTGGTTGATTTTACCCACTCCAGTGAATCGCCCGGTTTCAATTTTATGGCAATCAGGCCGGAGCGCCGGACCTTTTCAAAATCAGTTATATCAACTTTTTTAATAACGCCGTTGCGGGTAACCATGGTCAGAAACTTAGCAGGGCTTTCTTGTAGCTCGGACAAAGGCAGCACGACTGAGATTTTTTCATCGCCCGGCAACTGGAGGAAATTTACGATTGCCTGACCTTTGGCGGTTCGAGTAGTCTGAGGAACGTCATAAGTCTTGAGCTGGAAAACCCGCCCTTTAGTTGTGAAAAACAGAAGATCGGCGTGGGTCGAGGTGCTGAAAAGCTGTTCGACCATATCCTCTTCTTTGGTGGTCAGGCCGATGACGCCCTTGCCGCCGCGCCCCTGGGTTTTGAATGAAGTAGGATCGACCCGTTTTATATAACCGTCGCGCGTGGTCATAACAATGGTCGGTACGTTTGGTATCAGATCCTCCTGAGAGAATTTGTCGACCGGATTGGGGAAGACCTGAGTCCGGCGTTCATCGCCGTATTGTTCTTTGATCGCCAACAGATCTTTTTTGATCACGCCCAGCATCTTTTTAGGCGAAGCCAGTAAAGATTTAAATTCTTTAATCATGGCCAGTTTTTCTTTCAGCTCATCCAGTATTTTTTTTTGCTCGAGATTAGCCAGCTGCTGGAGCTTCATTTCCAAGATGGCCAGACTTTGTATCTCGGTCAGTCTGAACTTCTTCATTAGATTTACCTTAGCCTGTTCGCGATCTTTTGATTGTTTGATGGTGCGGATTACCGGATCCAGTTTGCTGAGAGCGATTTTTAAACCCTCTAAAACATGGGCTCTTTCCTGAGCTTTTTTCAAGTCATAAGTTAACTGTCTTTTTTTTACCTCTTGCTGGTGCTTAATATATTCTTCAAGAATCATCTTGAGCGTTAGTACGCGCGGCTGGATGCCATCAACCAGCGCCAGCATATTTACGTGAAAAGTATCCTGAAGCTGGGTCAGGTTATACAAACGATTGAGGGTTTTTTTCGGATAAGCTTCTTTCTTGAGTTCAATGATGATGCGAATGCCGTCTCTGTCTGATTCATCGCGCAAGTCCTTAATGCCGTCGATTTTTTTATCCTGAACCAATTGAGCAATGTGTTCCAATAACTGCGATTTGTTTACTTGGTAGGGGATTTCAGAAACAATAATTTTGAAACGTCCGGACTTATCTTCGACAATCTCGGATTTGGCGCGCATAACAATACTGCCGCGTCCGGTGGCATAAGCCTGTTTAATTTCGTTTATATCGAATATTTGTCCGCCAGTCGGAAAATCCGGTCCTTTTATAAAATTCATCAGGCTTTCTACCGTCGCATTAGGTTCTTCGATGGTGTGTACTACCCCGTCTATGATTTCACTCAGGTTGTGAGGCGGAATATTGGTGGCCATACCGACGGCAATACCCATGGTGCCGTTGAGCAGCAGATTCGGCAGCCGGGCCGGCAGTACCACCGGTTCTTTTTGCGAATCATCATAGTTTGGTACAAAGTCGACGGTCTCTTTCTCGATGTTCGACAGCAGTTCTTCAGAAATTTTTGCCAGCCGTGCTTCAGTATACCGATGAGCGGCGGCGCCATCGCCGTCAATCGAACCGAAGTTGCCCTGACCGTCAACCAGCGGGTAGCGGAGTGAGAAATCCTGGGCCAGCCTAACCATGGAATCGTAAACAGCCATATCGCCATGCGGGTGGTATTTACCCAATACTTCACCGACCACCGTGGCTGATTTGCGGTATTTGGCGCCTGGCCGCAGGCCGATATTCCACATGGCATAAAGTATGCGTCGATGCACCGGTTTCAGGCCGTCACGGCAGTCGGGCAGGGCGCGTGATACGATAACAGACATCGCATAATCAATATACGATTCCTGCATTTCATCAGTTATTTTTCTGGGGCTGATTTTTCCGATATCAGAAGGCATTGATGTTTATTGGTAAAATTGTGGAAACACTTTTTTATCTAATTCCAGAGCTTCAGTATCATCTATTTTTTCCTGCAGATTGAAGAGTTGTGATTTAATGTTGTTAGTATGTTCGTCAAAATCAGTGGTAATTTGGGAAAAAACATTACCCAGCGACCACAAAGTTCTGTCGGCCTCGACTGAACCATCGTCCTTTTTTGGAAATATTTGGCCATAGCCGGCCCAGGCGATGATTATCAACACCAGGCTGACAAGAGCGCCGGCCCAGGCAAATTTTTTCCTTTGCTCGATGCTTAATTCGTTGCTCAGGACAGACGATTTAAAAAATTTCGCCTTTTTTGATTTATCCGGCAGCTGAACCGGCTGTTTTGTTGGCTGAACCAGGGCGGCGTTTTTTTTACGACTTTTTACCACTCTGATTTTTACCGGTTTGGCTTTTTTGATTGTTTTATTACTCGGTGTTTTTAAAGACATGTTATGGTTTAAGAACAATGGTTTCTGTTTCTTCTTGCGGCAGATCTTTTCGCTGTAATTTTAGTTTCGGCAATTCCTCGGGGTCTTTTATGCCCATGTGAGCGAGAAATTTGTTCAGCGTGCCGATATTATTTTTAAGCCCGGAAGTTTTGTAATACATCGGTATGACGATTCTTGGCTCCAGCTGGCTGATTACTTCGGCCGCCTTTTCTGGTGTCAGCGCCTGGCCGCCGCCGACCGGTACCAGCAGAACGTCAACTGCTTCAAAAGTTTCCAGCTGTTTATTCGCCAGCGGATGATTAATTGCGCCAAGATGTCCGATCGCTATATCTTCAGCTTCGATATAATAAATAGTCTGAAAATTCTTGTCTATGGGTTGGCCGTTAACTTGAGCTATCTCGCCGCGGATGGATATTTTTTTTAGTTCGTATTCACCCGGACCATCAATAATATAAGGATTGCCGCCGACTACCTCGATATTGTTGAACTGATAATCATTTTTTTGGGTAGTCAAAACAATATCTGCCTGCAAACGGGGCAATTTAAGGCCAGTCTTGCTGCCATAAGGGTCAATTATCAGCGCGCCTGTTCCGGTTTGAATTTTAAAGCAATTGAGACCTAACCAAGAAATATACATAAAAAAACAATGAAAAGTTTGTCTAATTTGAATAAAATACCTGGGTAGAGAATAGCATACTTTTTACCCTATGTAAAGGCTTTTTCAGAAAAAAAAATACAGCCTGTTTTCAGGCGTGATATGATACTTTAACCTTGACAAAAAAATACAGAATCAATAGACTACACGTTGCTCTTTAAATACCGGTTTTTAGATCGATCCAAACCACACTGACCAAAAGCGTGTCTTGACTACGGCCAGTGCTTATAGTTCACTTAGTTGTTTAACGAGGATCGCAGACCCCCCAATGGGAGGAGACCATGCTGATTTTGGACAGAGAGGAGGGTGAGCGGATTAAAGTTGGTTGGTTCATCTGGATCAAGGTTGTCAAGATTAGACGCGGCGTTACCACGCTTGGCATCGACGCTCCTCCCTGGATACCTGTCCACCGGGAGGAAGTTATCGACCGTATCCGGAACAGCCGTTGCCGGTTTCTCAAATGGCTCCAGCGTCTTCGTCGGATGTTTCGTACGGCGGTTCATTTTCTGGCAAGCTGTTTCAGCTTTTCACCCATTAGCTAGACAGCGTCAGCCTTATTCCGGATTTTGTTCAGTACCGACCATTTTGACATCCATCGCCCAAACCAGACCCAGTTCACTGGGTCTCTTTTTTATTAATCATTAGTAGCTTAATCAACCCGCGTTAGTCTGACTAGCTGACTGCCCTGGATCTCATATGGATAATTCTGGGCATTCAGCCTGATTATATGCTTGAAAAGTCCGGTTAACCTCGGCGCTTCCATAGTGAATTCGAAAGTACCGATTTCACCAGGTCTGACTTGATTTTCAATCAGCCGAATATTGCCTGACCGGGCTGGCCAACGTGAGCTGTAAAATCGACTGAGATTATTACCCAGGTCGTATATTTCCAATCGGACATTGCTATCCCAGGTAGCTACTCCGATATTTTTGAATTTAAGATTAACTCTGGGCTGCCAACCCTGCAGAACAGCCAGCGGCAGAGTGGTGGACACCAGCCGGGCGCGATACATCGAATCAACCCGATTGATCATTGATACCTCGGAATTTATTACCTCAGTTTGGTTGTAAAAAAGACGGAATATCTGTTTGTAGCGGCCGGGATTAATTGGGCTTAGCTCGGTGAAAGAAAATGTTCCGGTTTGTCCGGGTGCCACGCTTTTTTGATCAAGCCGTATATCGCCGTAATCATCCGGCCAGCTAGAATCTTTATACCGGCTGGCAGAGTCGCCAAGATCGTAGATTTTTAGCCTGATCGTATCTTTGGTCCAGGTTTGAGCGCCGGCGTTGATGTAAGCGATTTTTACCAGCAGACTGGCTCCTAGAAAAGTCGTCTCATTAATCGTGTTTGAATCCAGCCGGGCCGCCCAGTCCAGGCCAGTGACCTCGACCCGTATCTGGAAATCAGTGTTTAAAAGCGGCAGATTTTTGTAAGCCAGTTGAAATGTTTCAGTTAGCTCCAGTTGGTCGGCCGGCGCCTTGATGTAAAATTCAAAGCTGGCGGTTTCACCTGGCGCCACTGAACCGGCCAGCGGCTTCGTTACTCTGAATGAATTTATCCAGTCGTCATTTTTCAGAGATGAAGGCGCGGCAGCCGTTATTAGAATAGGCGTATCTTTTGTTCGCCAGGTGGCGCTGCCGGTGTTTTTGAAATCAGCCGTGATTTTTTTTGCAGCGCCAGCGGCTAGTTTAACTGATTGAACGCTGGCTTTTAAGAATTTTGCCCGATAAGTCAGTCGTGATTCACCTAGATAATTCTGGCTTAAGGTTCTAAGCTCGGGCAGTTCGTCATACAGATTTTCGCCCGGACAAAGCGTGCAATCCACGTCAATATGCCCGGCGATGTTTGGAAGATCGGGTAAATCCCGAAATTGTGAGGTGCCGGTAGGATTAATGCTAAATAATTCCGCTTTTTCCGCGATGAGCCTGGCGGCCGCATCGACTGCTTTGTTTGACGGGTTATTATCTTCAAAATTGCCCAGCAAAGCAATGCCGATTGATCCCCGGTTGAAATCAACGCCTTCATTTCCCCCGCCAAAACGCACTTCATTGCAGTTGCTGGCTCGGTAAGCATGGGCCGCGATTACGCCATCGCCGCCTTTGCGTCCTTCAAAAACATTGCCGTTGATGTCCACGAGATAGTTATAGCCGATATCGCCCCAGCCCATGACCACAGCGTGCCAGTATTGGATGGCCCGGACGGTTGATTCAGGATTGTCAGAGCCGTCAGAGCCGGCTGTGTGGTGAATGATGAATTTTTCCGGCTGAACGTATTCCGGCTGCCAGAAAGTAATTGCCTCGTCAGCGCCCCAATCAGCCCGGGTAATTACATTTACCTTAGCCGTTGCCTTTGGTATCAGCGATCCTAACCACCGGCTCAAAAAACCGAACGTACCTCTATTTTCGATTGAGCTAAGAGTAATGATTTCGATTTCCTCGATTTCACCAACCGCCTCATAACGATAGCGCAATTGGGAGGCGGGCTGGACAAAAAGCAAGTCAGTGACTTTGGTTCCGGTAACGCCTTTGCCGAATATATCTTCCATTGCCGGCATCGATTGCCAATCGGTCCAGCCGTTTTTTTGTCTGGTCTGGACCTGAAACGAAATATTGTCACCGCCCGACCATTTGAAGCCGATAACGTTAAAAGGCTTGTCTGCCGTTATAACCGGGGAGGTGAAATTCTGGTCAAATAAAAAAGGTGAACCGGATAATTCACCAAAAGATGACTGCTGAAGAGATTCAGCCGTAACCCCCGAAGTTTGGTCAGCCCGCACTTCCAAAGCCGCGATCGTTAACATACAAAGCAGGATAGCGGAAACAAGGCCTCCAAACAATTTTTTCTTGGACTGAAATAACATTTGTTTTTTTGTTTTGGTTTTTATTATTTTCTATTCTAATTATAGCGCATTTTACGCTTTTTGTCCAGAGCAAATTTTCTAACCTAATAAGCGGGATTGGTTAACCTCGTTTAAGTTTTATAGTACGATTAGTTTACATTACATGGTGATGTTTATTTTTATACCAAAATCCCCATATCTCATAAACCACCTACTTCGTTACGGTTCACGGTCAGCCGAGAAGTATCTTTACAACAAGGTATTTCTCCATTCTCTCGTTTCACTCACTCAGTCGAGAAATAAATAATATTCCTCGACTCTGTAGATAGGTGCTTTGAATTGAAACATCTTAGAAAGTGGGGATGGAGAAAAAATCCATCCCCGGGTGCTGATGGTGCTAGGGTTGCGCGGAAGCGGGCTGGCTGGCCTGTTTAGCCTTTTCATCATGCAGCGGACAGCCGTCGGTGATGAATCTCGGCCAGCCGGTCGCGTGATGCGGTGCCATGCCCGTGGCTTCATTTACCGTATCATCAATAGCTGAATCCTGATCCGCGTACCGGCAGGTGCATCCTTGGCGCCTGGCTTCCTCGGAACATGGTTTTAACCAATCCATCGCGTACCTCCTATGGTTTGACCTCCTAAGATGTTTCAATTATTGAAAAGATAAACTATTTACAAATTCAATTTCAGGCAGATTGAATTTTTAGCGGCAGTGATATCGTCCGGCACATCGTCGGTCTGGATAAACCCGCGGTTCAGATAAAATTTGATGGTATTAGGATTATCTTTCACTATGCAGTCAGCAGTAACTTTTTTATACTTCAATTATCTGTTGGAAAATTATGGCAAATTATTAATTCTACAAATATTGGAAACGCGCAACATTTTTGGCTTTTCGCCATTACGTCTAACGTTTGCGTATATCTGATGTCGCGCTAGCGATATGGGTGGAGGCTCTGGAAGAGCCGTAACCAGATATACGCTGTTGTGCGCTGTTAAAAAATATTTTTCTATTCGTTTTTCTATACCAAAAACAATCTATGTGCCGGATTGCAAGTTTATGAGGTGGTATTAATTCACGATCGCGTTAAGACGATAAATGTCTTTCGTCAAAGCCCACCAGAGTGAGGGATGCATTACTTCTCCGACGTTTGAAGGGGAGATCGAAAGGCCGTCGTTCAGATCAATGTTCACCGTCGTCCAATCCCCTGGAGTAAATAACTGGGCACCGAACGTCGAGCTGGAAGAAGGGATTCGCAGAATGCGAAGATTTCCATCTTGATTAGCAACTTCAACCGTCATGAGTGCCGGACCATACCCATTTTCGGGAAGATTAAAAGGATCGTGATTTTCCGGACCATACGATGATTTTGCGTAATCCGGGGCAAGGGTAGTATAGGCATAGGCCTTGAATCCCGCAGAAAACGGATCATTCGTATGGTAGTAGACGCCCAGGATGGCAATAGTAAAGCCAATAAATGCGAACACACCCATCGCGACAAGCCCAACGCGTGTCAGGGAGCTTACATTGGTTTTTATAACGAACCAAGCAATGGCGACGGCTCCTGCAGCAAATAATGGAAAAATCACGAGCCATGTGATCATGTTTGTACCAAGTTGTTCATTCATAGTGTTTTGTTTAAAGATTAATCAACACGCAAATTAAGAAAGATGCTCTGGCGACTTGGACAAGTCGCCAGAGCGTTGTTGGCCACCACAGACTGCTTACGACGGACAGTAGCCGGTCCACGGCTCCGGATCACCAGTGATGTCAAACTGCAAGCAGCCGAGGTGGGTGGTTCCGCTCACGCACTTCGACGGCCAGGTGTGAGACTCCACACCAACGCTGTTCATCCAGACGTTGGCGATATAGCCGCAACCGGAAGGAAGGCCAACGGCGGAGTACGTACGGATCCCTCCGGGCAGAGTGAGATCGGTCTTCTGATGCCTCAGAACACCGTTCTGCCAGAACTGGACAGTGAAGGTGATGGGAGACGTAGCCCCCTTGATGGTCACGCTGGCGGTGTCCGCCAGAGCAGGAGTGAACCCCCCGGCGACGAAAGACGCCGCGAGGAGTAGGAGCAACACGACTTTCATTTTCATTCCAACCCTCCGAATTCGTCTAGTACAGATGATCAGTGAACGTCCGACCAGTTTGTATGCCGTGTGTCTCCTTCCTCGGCTTGGCTCAGCCGACTGGTGATGACTTTGATTCGAATGTGCAACCTACTCTAGTGAGTATTATACCCCTCTCGTCCTAGTCAGTCCAGAATGTATTGAAGAAAAATATTTTTTGAATGGCGTACAACGTCCGCGTATCATGTGATGTCCGCCGAAGCCTTGGCGAAGGTGGATATCACATATACGCTGTTGGACGCCGTTTTAATCACGATTAAGTTTTGTGTCTATTGTCAGGTTTTCTTGATATCAACAGGAGAATCTGCTTCTACTAGCGGTCAGACTCTCATTTTTTAAAAACCGTCTTTTATTGTTCGTTTTACTGAACTGAACTTTTAAATATCCACCACTAATTCAGGAATTGCGCCCGCGCCTTCTTTGAGATTGATTGAGTAAATTTTATCGTCTTTTTGTATATAAACAATATTTTCACCCACACCCGCGATATCCGCCTTTCCTTGCATAATTAGATCGGGATCCTCAAATACAATAGCTGTTCCGGCGAAAGGATCAACTCCATTAAACTCATGATAGTAAAAAGTTGTATATCCGTTATTGAGTTCGCCCCCGATTGCGTAATACACCCGATTATTTCCATACCAAATAAAATCATAGTACTTGCTTGAGGCGGACATGGTATCCAATATCTTATTTTCGTCCGTTTGGAGATTTCGGTATTTCAGACTACGATAAGAATCGTCTGTATTATTGGTAACATACAACGCATGTGTACCGTCGGGTGATATGGATATTGGTTGTGAAAGCTCATTCGAAGTCTGACCCAGATCAATATCATCAATAGTATTTGTATCGCTCGCCTTATTAACTCCTAAGAAATAGCCCGCTGCCCCAGCTAATATTATTATGATAATTACGATTATGACTACTTTTGAATTTTTCATACTAATTGCTATTAATTATTAAAAAAATGATTTAATTGGGATAATTGCGTACAAAGTGAATGAGCAGGGAGGCGCTTTAAAAACGCTCTCCCTACTCACATGTCTCAAGTAGACCGATTAACACATAAAGTACAAGATGCAAGAATAGTAATCGGAATCGCAGAGCGTGGGAATGATTGGATTACCATAGTTGTCGTTTATGTTCTCATACCCGACAAGGTGGAGATGCGATCCTTCGGCTCCACCGGAGTCGCCGACTTGACCAATGTACTGCCGGATACTGACGTTATTACCCACAGAAACTCCAACGGAGGATAAATGAGCATAACGAATAGCTACGTGCCGTGATTCGTCATAAATCACAACGCTGTAGCCATAACCACCGTCCCAGCCGGCAACAACAACTTCACCAGCAAATCCCGCGTAAATATTTCTGCCATAATCTCCACCAGTACGGTTAAGATCACGAGCGTAATAATCAGCACCAGAGTGTGAATACCGATTACTGCCACAATAGTACCCCCAGGCACCATCAGTTCGGGTTCCTTCATCGCCAGTCCAGTTATCAGGGCTGTCGTTCAAAAACGGCCAGGCAATTGTCATATACGCTCCGATCGAAGCGACTATGGGAGTTGTTCCCCGATCCCTACCTTCGGAAGGAGCTTGGTCGTCCTGATGAAGTGACGTAACCGGATTTGCCTGCTGATCATCTACCTGCGAACAGCCGACGAGTAATACCATCGTGGCAAGAGCCACGAGGAACAGAATTCTTGAGTATCTCACTGGATACCTCCTTTAGGGTTTTTGGTTTCTACTTACACAACAAGTCTGACAACAGCACTGATTCTTCGATAACTATCTCCTTTCTTTAATTATGAAATGTACGATTTTAGCTTTAGGTTTTGGAGTTTCGTAATTGATTATAGCATACTGCCTGCCCTCGTAAAAATAATATTAGTGATTAAAATGGCGTCCAACTCGTTCTTATGCGAACTAAACGTATAATATACCCCAATTATTACATGTTTTGCGAAGTAAATCCATTTTTTAAAAATAGGCTAATTCTGTATAAAACGCTTATTTTATCGTATGTCTTTTTAACCTCTGGATGTCGTCATGCACGAGCGAGGATGATGTTTTTTGATTGGCAAGCTTGGCTGAAGCCATCAAGGCAAAAAAGATCCAGAAAAGGCAGGCTAGGTCGTTTTTGAAATAGGGCACTTCGACTAGGCCGTAGGCTATTAACGCGGTCATGGCTGATAGCAGGCTGATGGATAAGACTGAACATCTTTCCAATTTCCTGTTTTGGAAGCCGGCGGCGTAAAAAGATATTATCAGAAGCAGGAAAGCCAGCAAGCCAGCCAAGCCGATCTCAGCCCAGAAATTCAAGAAGATATTGTGCGGATAGAGCAGAAGCTCCGTATGTTTTATCAGCCGGTATTGATCATACAGTTCTGGAAAACCGGCTAAGCCCGCGCCGAGCCAGGGATGGACTTTTAGCAGATTCCAGGTGCCCTCCCAAAGCACCAGCCTGACATCGGTGGAAGTATCAGTGCCAGAAGTCACCGAACTGATTAATTCTCGGCTGGCTGGAATTACCGCGCCGCTGATGATGATAAGCAGCAGAGCCAGCCAGACCCATTTCCGGCGCTGGCTAAAAAATCCCAGGAAAACTAAGGAGGCCAAGATGCCCAGAGCTGCGCCGCGGGTAAAGGAGAAAAACAGGGCGGCTAACCCGATCAAAATTACCAATCCGGAAAACCAATTGTTGTAGCGGTGTTTTTTCAGGGTGAGAAAGCCCAGAAACAGTCCAATGATCGGCGTGACAAACAAGCCGACTGCGTTGGGATACTCGAAGATCGCGGTAACGCGCTTGGGAGTTTCACTGATCCAGGGCTCGAGACCCGGCCACCAGCCAACATACTGACCCAGGGCGCACAGGCCCATGCCTGCAACCGAGAGGCCGATGGCGTAGACCAGCCAGTGCCGTTCCGTGCCGCTACGGAGGGCGTTGGTTATTATATAGAAAAGAATGACCGGCTCGATAAAATACGCTTTCCATATGCCCAGAGCCGCGCGAATGTCTGATGAAACAAAGATGGCCGCGGTGGCTGACAGCAGAAAGAGCAGAACTAGCCATTTCCAAGGCAGCTGAATTTTTCTGAATGAGCCGGTAGCTGTAGTCTGAATCAGCCAAGCCAGAGCTGAAATCAGAATCATGCTTTCGAGCAGGGTAAAGGGAATTCCGGCGATTTCAAACCGGATCAGGTATGAAGGCAGGAAAAGGGCGATTAAATAGAGGCTCCATTTCAGGCGAAACACTGAAACGACGAAAAACAGAATTAGAGTTATCAGGATCAGAGTCATGATTTAAGGTTATTTTTAGTGCTAAAGTTATCGGTTGGCCCGGGAGATGTCGGATCAAATCCGGCCTGACGGTTTGGCGGTTTTTGAGACGCTGAAACAAATTCAGCCTGACTTTCCGGCGGCTGGTCCGAGCTAGCGGTTTTTTTAACCAGAATTAAATTCTGCGCGGAAATCATTAGTCCAATCACAAACCAGATGTGCATTATATACAAGATGGAAAAGGTCTGATATTGAGCGATGATGCCGAGGAGACTGGCTAGCAGGGCGACCATTACTCCTTTGATAAAGAGATTATGTGACCGGACAATTGCTTTGATAGAGCGGGCGATTAGCATAATAAGTATTAATATAAAGGAAGCCAGCCCCAGGATGCCTGTTTCAGCCAGCAGTTCTATGAATTCATTGTTGACTATTTTCCAGCCTTCGGTCGGTTCGATATAGGGATGGGCTGCTACGTATGGCCCGTATTGGCCCGGACCGATGCCAATCCAGGGATGGTCAAGCCAGGCTTGTTTGGCCCATTCAAATGTTTCAATCCGTTCGGTATAGGCTGGTCCGGAAAAAGCGTTGGTAACATGCTCGATAAAAGTATCTAAATTCAGCTGAAAAATATCGCCATAGCCCAGGGCATAGACAGCCACCACCCAGACCAAAACCACGCCCAGGAAAAAAAGCGCCAGAAATTTCCAGTTGAATATCCGTTTCAAATAAAAAATGCTGATCAGCAGCAATATGACGGCCGCGCCTAGGTAGCCGCCGCGGGACACGGTTAGCACCAAATTGACGCCGATCAACAGAAAAGCCGGAAAAAGCCACTTCACGCTGAACGGCTGATCTTTTTGTTTCAGCAAAAGGACGTAGACTAAAGCTAGCGGCAGGAGCAGGAAATTCGCAAAGTAAAGCGGTTCCAAGGCAGTCGACTGTATCCGGGGAAAACCGAAGACTATTTTTGTATAATGCTCTCTTAAGCCCGTCAGGGCGGTGGGCAGTCCGATCATATCTCCAAAAAATTGCCAAAGCCCGAAAAGCGAAACCAGAGTGGCGGTGATTAATAGGATTTTAATTATTTTCCGCAGGCGTTCCTGACTGGTGACGTATTGCGGGATGATCCAGCTGAAGGCGATGGTAAAAAGCGTAAAGGCAAAGACCATTATTGAACGCTCAATATTCTCCGCGTTGGTCAGCGCCACCAGATTGATCAGGAGGAAGATGACCAGGGGGACAGTCAGCGGATTAGTCACCGGTTTCAATCGGCGATTGATCACTCCTTTGACCAGCCAGACTACGATCAGAATCAGAGCCAGGATCTGGCTGGCTCGGATGGTGATGCCGGCCAGATCGTATGAGCCAATGCGCTCAAACGGCAGAAAAAAAGTGATGCCCAGCAGCCCTAGCCAGGGCGTCCGGTAGATAAAAACGCAAGCCAGGCCGAAAAGCAGGGCGCCGATGATCAAAACCGGCTCAAATTGGCTGATGAACAAGCCACCCAATGCGGCGACCAAAAGCGTGATAGTGATGCCGACTGTTATTTCCCGACGGCTGATTTTTTTCAGAACATTTTCCATTTATTTAAGTGTTTGATAATAATCGTTGAGCATTCGTTCCAGAGTGAAATTTTGCTCGACATAGCCTCGGCCGTTGAGAGCCAGCTGCCGGGCCAGCTCGGGCTTTTGATAGAGCCTGATTATGGCTCGTGATAGCTCGTCGCTGCTGCCCGGTTTTACCAAAAGTCCGGTTTGCCCGTCAATAACGACTTCTGGCGTTCCTTCAATGGCTGAGGCGATGATCGGCCGTTCCAAAGCCAGGGCATCCACCAGCACCTGGCCGAATGACTCGCGGCCGACTGACGGCAAAACAAAAATATCAAAGGTCCTAATCCATTTCAGCGGATCGCCCTGGAAGCCGACAAATTGAGTCAGGCGGTCGATGCCGATCTTTTGGGCGAGCCATTCCAGTTTTTTCCGCTCGCTGCCGCTGCCGACGATTACCAGGCGCAAGCCGGGAATTATTTCCAGCACTTTTTTAAAAGCCAGCAGCAGATACTCGACCCCTTTTTCTTTTTCCAATCGGCAAACAGTGCCGGTGATGAAATTTCTTTTTTCTCGGCTGATGATATCCGGACGATAGGTGTCATATTGACTGAAATCAAAACCGTTATAAATAACCCTGATGTTTTTATCAGCTATGCCCAGGTCTATAAGTTGCTGTTTCAGCGCTTGGGAGATGACGATGACGGTGGCCAGTTTTGACCATAGTTTGTAAAAGATTTTAAGCGGGTTGAGGGTCAGCCAGCGCTGAAAGCCGACATGCTCGACCCAAACCACTTTCAGGCCCAGGGTCCGGGCTGGCAGGGTAATCAAGATTTTTTCGGTCAGTGACAGGCAGTAGAGCGTTTTTACCTTTTTGGCCAGACGGTAATAGATCAGGAAATAAACTAATACGAAGTGCATGGGCAGGGCTAGAAGCGGAAAAACCAGCAGCGACCATTTAGCCACTGGCTCCGGCAGCATCCATATTTTTTTTACCGGCCAGTTGCGCAGGGAGAATTCTTTGATTAAAGTAGGGCAGGAAGATAGCAGAAAAAAATCAAAACCGCATTTCTTAAGCTCTTGAGTTATAAGAAGAGTGTGTTTTTCACCGCCGCCAAAACTTGACCGGTAAGGAAATTTTAGGATAAGGACGTTTTTCATCCGCGCAATGATAATATTTCTTTGATGTCTTTTTGGGTAATGCCTTTGAACAAAAGGAGAAAACCGCTGTAACCGATAACTGAGATAAGAATCAGCCAATACCAGCTTAGGCTGCGGACTAGCCAGAGTAGCCCTGCCATGCCTAGTCCGGCGGCGATGGCTTTAACCGCTACGTCAAATTTTAAGCGAAATCCGGTTGAGCGGCGAACCATCCAAAAACTGCCGAACAGTATTAAAAGTTCAGACAATACCGTCATCCAGGCCGCGCCGTAATAACTATAGTGCGGTATTAATATTAGGTAGCCGGTCAGAGAAACAAGAGCGATAAACAAATAGACCAGAATCATCGGCTTCTGGCGGTTGACAGCCACGACCGTGTTGCCAAAAAGGCTGCCGATAAAAATAATACCAGTGGCGATTATCAATATCTGCAAGACATTTCCGGCGGCGCTGAATTCCCGGCCGGCCACGAAAATCATCAAATCCTTGGCTACAAACTGGGTGCCGATGATTAACGGCAGTGAAAGTATTATCAGAAAATTAAATGCTTTTTGTATCACATGCTGAAAATGGTCTAGATTCTTCAGGGCATAGGCGGCTGTGAGCAGTGGCATGACCAGGCCGGCGAACATAGCCGGCAAGGTTATTAATATTTCAAGCACCTTATAAGTGGCGCCATAAATGCCAACCTCAGCCGCTGGTTTATAGAGAGATAAAATAACCGTATCTGCTTTAAAATACACAAGGTTGAAGGCCACGGAAAGTCCAATCGGCCAGGATTCGCGGAAAATATTAAGCCAGACAGGCCAGTCAAAAGAAAATTTTATCTTCACAAAACGCCTGGCTGACAAATAAACATATGTAAAATTTATCAGGCTTCCCGCTACCATTGAAACGAATACCGCCATCAGGTTTAATTTCATTATCAAGACCAAGCCAATTCCGGCCAATAAGCCGATCCGGCCGAGAACTTCGGCGATTGACACTTTTAACATTTTAAGATTTTTTTGAAAAAGGCCGGTCAGCACCTGGTTAAGAGAAATAAAAAGATAAGATAGGCTGGTGACGGCAATGCCCGCTTTAACAATCGACGGATAGGGAAATACTAACGCGACCAGCGGCGCGGCGCCCAAAAAGATTACCGCCGATAATAATCTGATTGTGAAGACGTTACTGACCAGGCGGTCGGTATCGGCTGTCGGCTCTGATATTTTTTTGATTAAAATGATATAAAGACCAAGATCGATCACGACCGAAAAAATCTGCAAAAAAGCAACTACGGTTGTATAGTGGCCGTATTTTTCAGCTCCCAGGTAGCGGGTCAGCAGAGCAATCACTATAATTCCTAAAACAGTGCTGATTAGCTTCCCGATTATCTGATAGATTGTATTGTGGGCGATCTGCCGGGTGAGTGTCATAAATTCATTTTTCTACAAAAATCATATCATTATTCTTTGTTGGTTGGCAAACCCGGAAACAATAATTAGCCGAACAATAATATTGTTCATCAATTGCTGGCTGGCTGAATATTTTTTCAATCAATCATTTTTTTAATAAATCACTATACCCCATCTTTGACAAAAGACTAAAAATATGATAATATTATAGTAGAAAACAAAAACCAAAAACTAAAAAAATGAGACAAAAACAAAAAGAGTCTGTTTGGCAAATTTGTCATTCAAGGGGTGTCTTAGACAACGCTAAGGGACCTTTTTTTAGCAGAAAAAATTCTGGTGAAAGCTTCGCGGACAAAACAATCAGAATGGCTCTGTTTATGATCGGGGTTATGGCGACAGCCCAACTCCTAAATTTTATCCAGGTCAATTATGTCCAGTCGGATACTATACCCAGAATATTCGGACAAAACCTGGTACGCGAGTCCATCAGCTTCGGCTATTATGGTAATTATTTTGGTAACCCGATGCCGCCAAATGAAGCAAAAACGGGCGAACCTGCCGCTGATAATCAAATAGCCATCAGATCAGAGCAGGTGCTGTCAGCTCAGACTCACCGTTCCCTGGCAGCGGCTGATCAGGCGGAAACCGACTTTCGGGCCGAGCTGGTTGGCAAAAGCTACGTGAAAATTAATATTCAGTCAGGCCGGGCCATCACCTACGAAGTGAGATTCAAAAACACTGGTCAAGTTGCCTGGACTAGAAATGGCCAGCATTTTATTGCTTTAAATGTTACAAACCCGACTGGCCGGTTGTCGCCGTTTAAACATCAATTCTGGTCGGAATATTACTACCGCCCCACCCGACTGCTGGAAAACGAGGTAAAACCGGGAGAGGTGGGAACATTCAGGTTTGCGCTTCAAGCTCCGGCCGCGCCCGGCGAGTACAGTGAAAATTTTGGCTTGGTGGCTGAAAATTTGACCTGGATCGCGGGCGGAAACTTTTCGGTCACAATCAACGTTATTCCGCCGCCGCTTCCGTACCAGACTGAACTGGTTTCGCAGAGCGATGAAAAAATCAGCCTGACTCCCGGTGAAATCAAGGCGGTTTGGTTTGATTTTAAAAACACTGGTACGGCTGTCTGGTCAAACATCAATGATAATTTTGTCGCTTTGAACGTGACTAGTCCGACCGGCCGGGAATCGGCTTTTCAGCACGCCAGCTGGAATGAATACCATTATCGGCCAACTCGGCTGGACACGGCAGAAGTTAAACCGGGGGAAATCGGTCGTATCAGCTTTATTCTTCAGGCGCCGCTTCAGCCCGGCGAGTACAGCGAGAACTTTGGCTTGGTGGCTGAAAATTTGACCTGGATCGCGGGCGGTGCTATTACGTTGCCGATTACAGTTGCCAGAGACAGCGTTGCGGTCAGCCAATCTGAGCCTGATATCAGGGTTGGTTTATTTAATACCGACAAAGCGGTTAGGATTACGGCCACTGATTCGTACAAAATAGTTGACGGCCAAGGTAAGCTGATAGCCGAGATGCCGGCTCAAGACGTTAGCAAAGTAATCTACAAAAACAATAAATACTCAGTTACCCATAACGAAAAAACAGTTAACAGCGTGAATTACATAAGATTTGAGCCGCAAGCCGGGGAAACGGTTTTTGAAATCCTTAGTTATGAAAATCGCCCGGCCTGGAATCAAAGCCTGAATGACAATTCATTTCGGGGCAAGATTGAGATGCGCTATTCTGAGGCTACCAGAAAACTTTGGCTGATAAACGAACTGCCGCTTGAGCAATATCTGCGCGGCGTGGCCGAAGCCTCCAACAGCGAATCCGAAGATTATTTAAAAGCATTGATAATCGCCGAGCGCACTTACGCCCAGTACCATTTAAATCAGGGAACTAAACATCGCGATGAAAATTACACTGTTGATTCTACCTATGATCAGGTTTACCGCGGATATGGTTTTGAAGTAAGGGCTCCCAGAATAACCGAGTTTATAAATGAAACAGCCGGCACGGTAGTCACTTACCGAAATCAGGTGGTAGTAACACCTTATTTTTCGCACAGCGACGGTCGGACAAGATCATGGGAGGAAGTCTGGTCGGGCGGACCATACCCTTGGCTGAAATCAGTGCCGGATCCGGCCAGCAAAGGATTAGAAATACTCGGCCATGGCGTGGGTTTAAGCGCTTTGGGCGCCCGTTCAATGGCTCTAGACGGGAAATCTTTTGAGGCGATTCTGAAATATTTCTATAGCGGTATTAAGCTGAAAAAGATTTATTAAAACGGAGGGAAAATAAAAATGAACAAAGAAAATAATCACAAACAGCCCCCAGGGTCTAGTAACCGTATCAATCTTTCGGATTATCTGGTGCAGCAGGGATTTTTTAAAGATGAGGTAAAATTGACCGAGGATAATCCGGCCCAGATGAATGATCTGGTGAACTGTGCCAAAAACTTTGTCCGTATAAGAAAGCAGAATCACGGCAGTAATCCGCTGATTTATCTTGAAGCGATCAGCTATTGTATTCTACATCGGTCTTACAAAGAGCTGGAGGAGCCCCAGCGTAAGGCATTAGTGAATTTTGCTGAGCTGGTGGCTAAACAGGTAACGGTTTAAGAAAAGGATAACTCAAACTATATGGATCAGATTTCAGCTTCTCAAAAAACCAAAGCGCTTGTTCGAGAAAAATTGCTGCTGGGGCTAATTTGCCTCTTCGGTCTGCTGGGAGCATTTGCTGTTTATATGACTTACCTTTCATCTTTAAATGAGTTTGAAAAAGAGCCGGCGACTATTACCCCGCAGGTAAAAGAAGTTTTCCAAAACACCGGCGACTGAGCACCGTGCAGAAAAAGTTTTTTAATATTCCCATCTTTTACGGCAAGTTTTATTTAATCAGCATCGCGTCACCGAACGAATAGAAGCGATACTGTTTTTTTATAGCTTGGTTGTAAGCTTTGAGAATTTTAGTCCGGCCGGCAAAAGCCGAAACCAGCATTATCAGGGTTGATTTGGGCAAATGAAAGTTGGTTATCATGGCGTCTGCCCATTTGAATTTATAGTCCGGGTAGATGAAAAGATTGATTGGTTTACTGATTGATTGATTAATTGGTTTAGAGATTGAGAGGCTTTCGAGGGTCCGGACGACAGTGGTTCCGGCGGCGATTATTCTTCGGCCTTCTCTTTTTGCCTTGATCAGGCGCTGGTGCGTGGCTTTGTCGATTTCGATTAATTCCGGATGCATTTTATGCTTTTCAATTAGGTTTTCTTTCACAGGTTGAAATGTGCCGTAGCCGACATGGAGAGTTAGATACTCGATTTGAACACCCAGTTTCTTAATTTTTGTCAGCAGCTGTTTGGTAAAATGAAAGCCAGCTGTTGGAGCGGCGACTGAACCAGTTTTTTGGGCGTAGACTGTTTGATATTCGGTCAGGTTTGATAACCGTTTTACGTAAGGCGGGGTTGGCGCTTGGCCGCATTGATTAATTAAAGATTGGAGCTTGGTTCCAGAGTAGTTGAATTGAATATGCCAGATGCCGTCGGGAAAGCGTTTCATTATCACACCGCGCAGGCGGGCAAACGTTTGCCCGCCTGCGGTGATGGATAAACCCACACGCCGGCCTTTTCCGCCCAGGAGGCACGACCATGTGTTTGAATTAATTTGGTTCAATAAAAAAACTTCGACTTTACCACCGGTCGGTTTTCGACCGATCAATCGGGCTGGAAAAACTTTTGAATTATTCAGTACCAGCACGTCACCTGGTTTGAGATAATCAGCGATGTCATAAAAATGCCGGTGTTCAATTCGCCCAGATTTTCTATCCAGTACCAAAAGCTGCGAACGATCGCGAGGCCGGATGGGTTTTTGAGCGATCAGTTCTTTTGGCAGGTGATAATTGAATAGTGATAGTTTCATCTATATTAATGTATTATTATCGGATTGTTGCTTATTTTGGTTATGAATGGTTCTGTCACGTTTTGAAAACGTGCAGCCGCAATAATCCTGTCTATAAAAATTATGTTTGTGGCTGATTTCGAGGCTCTTTTTAAAACCATCTTGTTTTTTAAAATTGGCAGCTAAATATTTGACGCCGTAATCCTGTTCTAATTTTTTCCCAATATCATTTATAACATCGGCTTTTTTATGCGGGCTGATGCTCAAGTCTGTCCCAAAACAGTCAAAGCCGTGTACTTTAGCGTACTCGGCGGTTTTGCGCATTCTTATTTCATAGCAGATGTCGCAACGTTTGCCTTTTTCCGGCTCGTGTTTCATGTCCTTGGTCAGCTCAAACCAGCGCCGTACGTCATATTCTCCCTCAACCAGTTTGATGTTTTCGGCTAAACAAAACTTTTTTATCTCTGCCAGACGTGCCTGATATTCTGTTTTCGGATGGATGTTTGGATTATAAAAAAACAGGGTGATGTCGTATTCACCTTTTAACAATTCAATCGGATAGCAGGCGCAAGGCGCGCAGCAGGCGTGAAGGAGTAATTTTGGCATATTATATCAATTTATCCTGGAGATTGTTTGGAATTTTTTTACCTAAATGCTCATAAGCGTTTTGGGTGACCACCCGGCCGCGCGGAGTGCGGGCCAGAAAGCCTATTTGCAGTAAAAATGGTTCGTAAACTTCAACTATCGTGTCCATTTCTTCCGAGGTGGAAGCGGCAATTGTGTTCAGGCCGACCGGACCGCCGCTGAATTTATCAATGATTGTTTCAAGTATCAGGCGGTCAGTATCATCCAATCCGTACTGGTCAATGCCCAGCAGATCCAAGGCTGATTTAGCGGCTGTTTGATTTACCTGACCTTTATTTTTCATTTGAGCGTAATCCCTGACCCGTTTAAGCAAACGATTGGCAATCCGGGGAGTCTTGCGGCTGCGAGTGGCTATTTCTTCAGCCGCCGAGTCTTCAATCGGTACTTCAAGAATTCTGGCTGAGCGGTTTATGATATCGTTAATATTCTGGTCAGTATAGTAATCAAGGCGGAAACTATTGCCAAATCGATCGCGCAAAGGCGATGACAATTTGCTGATTTGTGTGGTCGCGCCGATTAAAGTGAATTTTGGCAAATCAAGCCTCATGGTCCGGGCGCCCAGGCCTTTACCCAGCACTACGTCAATCGCAAAATCCTCCATAGCCGGATAGAGAATTTCTTCAACTGTTCTGTTCAGACGATGTATCTCATCTATAAACAGAATGTCATAGTCCTCCAAATTGGTTAATATAGCGCCTAAATCGCCCGAACGTTCAATCGCCGGGCCAGAAGTAACCCTGATATTAACACCCATTTCTTGAGCGATTATATGAGCCAGCGTTGTTTTGCCCAAGCCGGGACAGCCATGAAGCAGTACGTGCTCGATGGGTTCACGTCGTTGTTTGGCGGCGGACATAAAAATATCCAGGTTTTCCTTGATTTTATCCTGTCCGATGTATTCTTTTAGCGTTTGCGGCCGCAGCGTACGATCCAATTTCTGATCTTCAGTTTTTTCTGTACTCGATATGATTCGTTCTCGTTTCATCAGTTTTTAGATTTTTTTTGATTTAAATCTTTTTATCCTGATCAAACCGCCGCAGGGCACTATTTCAATACCCCTTTTTTCGAGTTCATCAAGGAAGATATTCATCCCGATTGAATCCGATGAAATGTGTCCGGCTATGATGACGTTAATATGGTTTTTTTCCGCCTCTTTTTTTCTGTCTTCGGACATGTGCATGCCGATTATAGTGCCGATACCCGCTCGCGAGTATTCGGCATATATTTCTCTGGCGCCTTCGGTGCCGCCGGTTATTTCAGTCAAGGCTATTTTTCCAACTGAATTATTCGGATTACCGGCAAATAATTTAGGCCCGGCCTTTATTCTAATTGCTTCGTGGTATTCGGGTATTTTTTTCAAAAAATTCATGATATCATCAACTGTATCAAAATTCTTTTTTTCTTTTTGCATCAGCTTGTTGAGATAGCTGGCTACAAGATTATCGGTTACGGTGTGGGTTGACATTAAAGCTTGTCCGGTTAAACGAGCGACGTCAACAGTTTTATTATGATTGACAGCCGAAACCGAGCGAGCTACTTCACTGATCCTTTTTCTTTGGAGCGATTCAGCAATATTTATTGGTATGCCGTAGAGTGAACAAATTTCAGCTTGCATGTGCATGACTTCATCAAGTCCGGCCAGGCCGACGCCCATTGGATGATGAGAGATAATCAGATCAATTGGTTTCTTTTTTGATAATTCTCCGGCCAATAAGACCTCTCCGGCTTCAATATCTATGCCGGTGAGGATTCTTTTGACTACGCGATCAGAATCGCCGTTGTAAATCCTAGTGTCAGCATAGGGGTTGATAAGCCGCTCCGTGTCATATTCAGCTTTTTCATCTTTCGAAAGTGAAGCATATCTTTCATTTTCTTTGCGCAGCCTCCTTTTAACTGTCGCCTGACCCCTAAGATCGGATTGAATGCCCAGCCTGACTGCTAATTCGTAAATTTGCTTGATTGTCATATGAATTATATGGCCATTAATAATTTTTCGTCCCTAAAGTGTATCATTTTATGCTAACTCTTGACAAGATTCATAACCTGTGATAAGCTAATTCGTTATTTAAAAAAAGCACGAAATACCACATTGTATTATGGTATTGAGCATTTCAGCTGTTGAGGTGTCTGCAGTCACGAAAAGCATGGGGGTTTTACTGAGGCTGGAACAGGATTTATTCCTTTTCTTCACCTTAGTGAAATCTTCTTGACTGCAGATACATCGACGGCTGCTTTTATTTTTACATAATCAGCCTAAAAAGAAAAGAGGCTCTCGGTAGAGTTGCCGAAGAGCCTTTCCGAATATCCGCTGGACGTGGCGAAGCTGGCTAGCTTGCCTCGGCGGATTTTGCGTCCGCGTCACTGATGATAAAAATGATGTTTAGCTGAACGCGGTTTGAAACTTGCGGGCAGGTGCTCAAGAGTTCGATAGCTCATGATGCTTTGTCTCTAGGCGTAGTCCCGCTAGTGACAATTTACTTCCGACGCAAATACAGAAGCTATCCGAGACTCAAGCGCTCCCCGCCCGTAAACTTAATGAGCGAAAAAATAGATGGGGCTGAGGATCATCCAATCCAGAATACAGCCGAAGCCGTTATCCGGAGTGGGATGACCCTCCGCAACCCCCTAGCCCAAGCATGGGCACGTAACGGACAGTCTATAATACGGAAAAATAAAAGTCAAGGCCCCTAATGTGGGGATAAACAATATGATATTGTATTTTTCAGCTTTTTATTGATTCTAGCTGTCGGTTGCTTGGGTATCGGGCTCTGGCTCAACAATTTCTTTTTCTGGTTCAGCGCCTATCAAGCACACTTCGGGCCAGGCTTTATAATGTGATTTAAATGTTTCGTCGGCCGTATGGCCGTTTTTATATTTTACGGTGTAGGTGAATTCGGCGTCGGCTCCGGTATGAGCCTTCTCAGTGCATTTTATTTCACCGGGTGCCAAATCTTCAGTTTCAATGTATTTGGTTGGGCCGGGACTGGTATAATTATAAATGTATGGCTCTGTTGTGCTGGCTTCACGGCCATCTTGGGTTCCGTATAGTTCGAAAAAAAGTATGGTGCCTTCAATTTTCGTCTGAAGCAACAGGTGACTGGCGTAGTCGTTTTTAAATTTAAAATCCGGCGCCGGATTATAGATTGTCGCATCCATGCCTACGGGCGGTTCATAATAGGAAACCCGATATGAGTGATTTTGCCGCTCCAGGACTGGTAAGCCGGCGTTGAGCACCACCCGAAAAGCAGTCGTACCAATCTGGCAAAGACCGCCGCCGTATTCAGGAATAGTTTTGTTGCCTTTGATAACCAACTCCGGCAAATAACCGGTCGAGGCATCGATCTCACCCAGTGTTTCGACTAGCGAGAATTCCTCACCTGGTTTGATTAATACGCCGTTTAATTTATCAGCCCCGACATTAATATTGTGTACGCGGTTTTTTGGACTGCCGTGAAAATCAGTCTGGCCAATACCGACCAGTTCTTTTATGCCCAGATTGTTTGTTTCTTTCGAAACACTTTTCGGCTCGACTAAATTGGTTATTATTTGCGATCGAGTTCCTTTGTTATTCAGCAGGTCGAGACGGATTTGTTCGATGGTTAGATTTAGATTAATTTTTTTCCCGTTTTGGCTTATTTGAAACTCAGTTACCCGGCCATCCTCAATGGTGAACTTCCCTTCGACGGGCTCTATGTTAAGATCCGCTCCGGGCGTTGCGTTTAAGTAATTAGAAACTTCAGCGACGGAAAAATCGGGTCGGATGCTACCGTCTTTATGTCTAGAAAAAACAAACCAGTCTGTTATATCCTCAAGCTCCAATTTCCACAAATAATCTTCATAAGACAAAAACCATGGCAGATTGCGGCTAATGATATCCCTCAAATTTTTCTGCGCGTCCGGGGTCTCTGATAGCATAACCGTTGGTTCATCTTTGATTAAACTGAGCCGGATCTCTTTTTTGGCCAAGCCGGCTATCAATTTTTTTACCGATCCAATAGCCTCGCGATAATCAAGCATCATTCCTGATTTTTCAGGCGTTACTTCTATCTGACCGTTGGCGGTTAAATTGATTTTCGGATTAGCTGCCGGATCGTCAAAAATGTCAAAGTTATTTTTAAGTACTTTTTCCATTTCCGATTCGTCAAAATATATTTCCGGCGTTATCTCAATGCCGTAAAAAAAGGATCGATAATAATCTATCAGATTACCGATTAGGTTGGAACGATGCCCGTAGGAAAATGCTTTTTCTGCAGTTTCCTTGGCTTTCAACTCGATAATTTTATATGTCAAATCCGAATCAACCGCTGAAATTACGGTTGGTTGAATAGTGCTTTTTTTGTTTTCGTAAATAAAATCAAATCCCTGGCTTTCGATTAATTGCTGGTACTCATCAATCATGGATATAATATTTATCGTTGATAGACCGACGAGAGGTTGACCAGATAATTTAACACCCGGAATGATCGTATTTTCATAGCGCTGTCTGAAATACAAAAATAAACCGCCTATGGCGCTAATCACTACTAAAACGATGGTTGCGGATATTAATAGCCACCGTTGGCTTCTTATATCATGCTTTTTTTCGCTTTTTTTTAATTGGCGGCTTTGTCCCGCAATATCTCGTTCAGTATCTGTTTGGCGTTTTGTTCGTTTTTTGACTGATATTGTTTTTGGTCTTGAATTATTAGATATACCGTTTCTCCAATCTGGCTATTTTCCGTAATCAAATCTCGGGGTATTTTTATTTCAAGTCCGTCCATTTTAAGAATGGCTAGATTATCTTTAAATGCTTCTATTGTTGCCTTTCGGGACTGCTGTTTGGACATTTTAGAAGCTGACGTTAATGGTTGTATCTGGTGGCGTCAAATCATCGATGTAGTAATCTAAGTCATCAATATCCGGTTCTACATCAACCGTTGACAAATCATCGGTATTAATCAGACTTTCTTTTCCCAAGTCTTCTGTTTGAGTCGACTGGTTGGTATTGGTATTAACAGCTTCTTTGTTCCCGCGGAAGAAAATTAACCAAACAATCGCTACGGCGATGATTATAATCAGTAATATTATGAAATTACGACTTTTTTTTCTCATAAATAATTTATTAATTTAATGAAGAAATATTATATATTGTGCCGCCGTCATCAATATCCAGTGGTGCATCGGCCGTATTAGCTTGATATATTCCGATACCCTCAAGATAGGCCCGCCCTTCTCCGGTTGCCGCCAATGATTTAATGGAGCCAGCCAGAAGAATTAGGTAATCGCCGCCATTAAAAGTCGCCTCGGAAAATCCGGCATAAGTGGTTTTGCGATCAATCTTCTCGGTGGTCGTTCCACCTGTAGTTTCGACTATTAAATTACCCTTCCAGTCATAAACGTAAGCTGTTAACTCCTCTTCCGCAACGACCGTAATTTTATTTTTACCGGAAATCAGCGCATAACCATCAACTGTTAACTGCAGGTCGCCCGAACCACCGACTTCAGCCGCTTTAATTTTCTTTAAATCAGCAATCATTTCAGCGAGTAGCGTATTAGCATCAATTAAAAAATCACTTGCCTCGTCCAGCGCTGTTTTTTGAACTGCAAAATCATCTTCGGCGGTATCGGCGGATGATATTGAGCGTAAACCGTCAATAGCCGTGGCATATTTTTCATTGGCTAAAGATATGTTGTCTTTGAAGGCAGCTAAGCTTGTTTCAAGATCAGCGACATCCTTGCCCAGTAGTGCCAACATGGCTAATTGATCGGTTATTCTATTACCCGCATCAGTCAGCCTGGTGATCGATTTGCTTATCCTGGAACTGCCGATGAAGCCAACTAGTTTGTGATAAAGAGCCATTTTTTCCTGACGGTTATTATTCAAAGTGATCGCAATATTAGAAATGCCGGTTGTGTCAGTCGCTTCCGCGATCGCGACCCTTTGAGTTTGCAACCAGTTTTTTTCTGCCGTAATTTGTAAAGACAAGGTAGTCTTATCAGACTGATTAATGCCCATAAGATTATCTAGCCGGGCAGCGGCAACACTATAATAGCTGTCAACGTAATCTATTGCCTGATTAATCAATTGTTTGGCGAAGGTGATGGCCGTGGCCAAATTTTCATCAGTTGGATCATTTATGTAATCGTCATGATTTCTTTCCCAGTTCAAATTGGCATCGTTGAAAAATTGCTTATTATCGCTTAGCTCTTTTCTGGCCGTTTTAATATCATTATTAAGAGCCAGATCTTTCTCCGGATCATCAGATATTGAATCGGCGTAAACATTACTGAAGCCGAAAAATATCAACAGAAAGGCGGTTGAAAAAATAATTTTTTTGTTTAACATATCTTTTGATTAATCATTATTTATTATTATTATTATTCTTCTTCTTCTTTTACTTCGACTATTTTTACTTTTGATTTTGCGGCTTTAGGCAGGATTATTGTCAATATGCCGTTTTTCAAGCTGGCTTTGACTCGATCATCCTTTACATCGACCGGTAAGATAATAGAACGTGAAAATCCGCCCCAGTGACATTCTTTATATATATAATCCTCGTCAGCAATTGTTTCCTCCTGGCTTCGGCGACCCTTAATGGTCACCATGTCATTATTTATGGAGATATCAAGATCTTCCGGTTGCACGCCGGCAATAGTTGATTTTATTATTATTTCTTTTGGTGTTTGATATACATCGACGGCTAATTGACCGGAGTAATCATCTGATTCAATATTTTCATCGTCAAAAGATTCGGTTTTTAGAAAAAAAGATTTTTCTGACGAATCATCTTCTATCGATGACGCATTATTCAAATCTTTTAAATCGGTGGCAAACTTTTCGTTATTTGGCAT